>Ga0265293_10000402_pt1 | contig 104010 bp, 96 predicted proteins | sample Munlanlewell138R_FD_192505 | JGI IMG/M metagenome (GOLD analysis project Ga0265293, IMG submission 192505) | Leachate microbial communities from a municipal landfill in Southern Ontario, Canada - Leachate well 138R | ecosystem: Engineered > Solid waste > Landfill > Unclassified | place... | reverse complement strand
CCGCCGTCGCCGGCGTACCGCCCGAGATCATGGGCATCGGCCCGGCGCCCGCCATCCGCGCGGTGCTCGAGCGCGCCGGCCTGACGCTCGACGACATCACCATCATCGAGATCAACGAGGCGCAGGGCGCGCAAACCGTAGCTTGCGAACGCGAGCTCGGCCTCGATCGCGCCAAGCTCAACGTCAACGGCGGCGCCATCGCCCTGGGCCACCCGCTGGCGGCCACCGGCATGCGCCTCACGCTGGCGGCGGCCCGCGAACTGCGCCGCCGTGGCGGCCGCTATGCCATCGCTTCCGCCTGCATCGGCGGCGGCCAGGGCATGGCGCTGCTGCTCGAGAATCCCGACGCCGCCTGACCACGAGCCCAAGCACCCAAGCGCAAACCAGCCTATCTCGCAGCCTGTATGCCGCTCAGATTCGCCAAGGCGGTTTTGTCAGTCAGGCGAATCCATTCACGGCGGGGCCGGCGAGGTTAAATCTGCCGAAGCCCGCGCCCAGCCGCCCCGCGGTGCCGCGAGCGCCTTTGAGGAGCGGCGGGCCGGCTCGGGCCATCCATTCCGAACTCTGTATTTTTCAACTGGCGATCATGTCAAAAACTGTTGTGTATCCCGTCAACGTCGAATTCGGCGACTGCGACCCCGCGGGCATCGTGTTCTTTCCCAACTTCCTGCGCTGGATGGATGCGTCGTCGCTCAACTTCTTCATGAGCAACGGCATCCCGCCCTGGCGCGAACTGGTCAAGACCCACGGTATTGTCGGCACACCGATGCTTGAGCTGAACACCCGGTTTTCGCGCCCGGCCACCTATGGCGAAACCATCGAGGTCCACACCACCATCGAAGAGTGGCGCGCCAAGACCTTCGTCCATCGCCACGTCATCAAGCGTGGCGACGAAGTCCTGTGCGAAGGCACCGAAATCCGAGCCTTCGTCATACACGACGCCGAAGCGGGCCGCATGAAAGCCATCCCGGTGCCGGACGATATCCGCGCCAAGTGCGAGTGAAAAACGCCGGCGCAGCCTCGATGGCCCAGCCGGTGGAGACGACTTCGCCGCTGGGCCGCAGCCTGCCGGGGGGTCTGGATCTCCGCCGGCTGGAGCACGTCATGGGCCTCAAGACCTCGCTGGTCGATGCCCGCCTGCGCCGCGCCTTCCATCGGAGCATGAAAGACCTCCGCCTGCGGCCGGTCGATTTCACCATCCTGCTCCTGCTGGTCGCCAACGACGGCGTCAGTCAAAAGACTTTGTGCCGCGCTCTCGACATCTCGGCGCCGGGGCTGGCGGTCATCCTCGATCGCCTCCAGGCGCGCCGGCTACTGGTGCGGGCCCGCAGCGAAACCGATCGGCGCGAACATCGCCTGAGCCTCACCGAGGCGGGGCATCAGCTCGCCCTCGAGGCCGAGGCGCGCTCGCACGAACTGGAGCGCGAGGTCATGGCGCCCCTGAGCGCCGAGGAGCAAGCGCAACTGGCGAGCCTGCTGCACAAGCTGTTGCCCAGCGACGATTAAAGCAGTCGAGGCACTCCTAGCCGCGGTACAGCCCGCGGCTGACGCTGTGGATGGCCGAGTAGAGTGCCTGTCCGGCGGGGCTCAGGATCTTGCGCGCCGGTAGAAACAGCGCAATTTGCAATGAAGGTATGTCTTCCCGGATGTCGATGATCGCCAGCCGGCCGGCGTCCCGCTCTTGTTCGGCTAGCCGTCGAGGAACGAAGCTGAGCAGGTCGCTTTGTTCCAGGATCTGCAGGGCGCAGCCGGTGGCTTCGCAATGCATGGCGCACAGCGGCGGTCTGAAGCCGGCCTGCCGGAACGCTGTTTCATGCACGGCACCGGGGCCGTGCAGCGGGCCGGTAATGATCCATTGCCAATCGGCTAGCTGACGCAGCGAATTGGCATGGGCCTGCGGGTGGTCGCGGCGTGCGGCCACCACTAGATCCAGCTCGAACAACGGATCGCATCGGTACTCTTCGCCCAGGCCGCTCTGCGGCAGCGGCCCCAAGGCGAAGTCCAGCATCTGTTGGCGGAACAATTCCAGCACGGGTGGATAGACGGCTTCGTGCAGCCGTAGGTACACATCGGGAAAGCGTCGCCGCATGATGGCAACGGCTTGCGGGACGATCAGCGTGAACGGCACCGCTGAGGAGGCTACAGCCAACTGTCCCGAACGATTGCCTGCCAATTGGCTGACGTGTTGGCGAGCGTCGTCCACTTCGCTGGCAATAAGCCGGGCATGCAAGAGGAGGGCCTGGCCGCACTCGGTGAGGGTCACGCCCTGTCGCGTGCGGCGCAGCAGGCTGGCGCCCACTTCGATTTCGAGCTGTTTGAGAGAGCGTGTCAGGGCCGGTTGCGAGAGATGCAACGCCCGGGCGGCCGCACTGATGCTGCCGGCATCGGCGACGGCCACTAGGGCCCGGAGTTGATGAAGTTGCATGCTTTCTCCGTCCTGTTTAGCGCCTGCTCGACCGGAGAAGCGACTCATATCCGTCCGGGCTTCCGGAAGCCGCTGGCGGTTCTTAGACGGAGTGTTCTTCGGTCAGCAAAGCCGCCATCATACGGCGATAGCGTACCGGGCCTGCATCGATGTCCAAGAGGATCGGCGTGAGCACCTCCGGCGCAGCATTGAGGATGGTGCGTTGCTGAGCTTGGATAATGGGCGCGTCCTGAGCTTCGAACGCGTAGCGACGGATGCGTGACAATTCGGGGCCGATGGCTGCGTTGCGAGTGTGGTCGTGGTCCGGCGGCAAATGCAACGCGGCGGCGAAGTGATAATGCGTGGATGTCGCCGTCTGCGGGGTGAGGATGTGAGCTCCCTGGATGCGATAACCCCGCTGGCGGTCTCCGCCAGGTGAAGTGGCCCCCACATCGTTGGTCAAAGCGCCGGGGGCCTGCCAGCGCATGTCGAACCACATATCGATCAACTCGCCTTTTCGTGGCAGGACAATGTCGAAAAGCTCGGGGGAGGGGACTCCCGGCATCCAGCGCCGCACGGTCAGCTCTCGTTCGCCTTGTTCGAGCATGATGTCGGCGGCTACGGTGGCGGAGCTGCCCAGGAGTCCTTCATGCAAGAAGGAAACGTGGCTTAGATCCAACAGGTTTTCGACGATCAGATCTATGCCGGCGTCCATGATGAGGTGGTCTTGAACGCTGAGTAACTTGCCTTCTCCCGCCTCAAGGAAATGATAGTCCGGCAGCCGCGCCGGATCGGATTCTTTCTCGCCCATCCAGACCCAAATTTGGCCATGGCGTTCAATGACCGGATAGCTTCTGGCCCTTGCAGCCGGCGGGATGCGACCGTTGCCGTGGGGGTTGTGCACACAGGCGCCGCTGCCATCAAACTCCAGGCCATGATAAATACAACGCACTCGGCCGCTGGGTAGATAGGTACCCAGGCTGAGGGGAACCAGACGATGCGGGCAGCGATCCTGAAGTGCTTGGGCGACCCCCCTTTCATCGCGCAAAAACACGAGTGGCTCGCCTAGGAGGGTTCGGGCGGTCAGGGCGTTGGTCGGTAGGTCATGGGCCCACATGGCCATGTACCAAGCGTTTCTCAAATACATGTAGGTTTCCTTTTATGGGCGTGTGTGAGGTGTCACCACTTGCCGATGTCGATGCCCGGCGGCAGGTGATCGGTCATCGCCTCGATCCGGTCGAGATTCGCGCCGACGCGCCGCTTGAGACCCAGGGTATGCCTCAGCAGACGTTGCCGCAGCTCCGCGATGACGGCCTCGTGGCCGGTATCGGCGCCGAGGTCCTGAAACTCGTCGGGATCGTTCAGCAAGTCGAACAACTGCGGCCGGTAGCCGCTCCACTCCACCAGCTTCCAGTCCGGGGTGCGCACCATCCAGCCTCGGCAATCGGCGTCCCGCGGGCGGCCCAGCGCGTGGCGGGCGCGTCGCGTCGCGTAGTCCAGTTCGCTGATGGCGCAGTCGCGCCAGTCGTCCACGGCCTGCCCGTGCAGCAGCGGCAGCAGCGAGCGGCCTTCCACGCGGTGGTCCTGGGGAGGCAATTGCAGGGCCTCGAGGATGGTGGGGACGATGTCCACCGCCTCCGCGAAGCGCGGCTCGACGCCGCCGCGGGTCGCGTCGGCCGTGGGCCGGGGATCGGCGATGATGAGCGGCACGCGCTGTACGACGTCATAGAACAGCTCCTTCTCGCCAAAGCCATAGTCGCCCAGCAGATCGCCATGGTCGGAGGTGAAAATGACCAGCGTGTCGTCGGCCTGCCCGGTTTGCTCGAGCGCCGCGAACAGGCGTCCCAGGTGATCGTCGATCTGGCGGATCAACCCCATGTAGGCGGGCTTGACGTGAGCGGCCACGTCCTCGCGCTCGAAGCTCAGGCATTCGTCGTGGCTGCGGTAGGCCCGCAGCACCGGGTGCTCGTTCGCTTCGGTGTCGCGCCGGCGCCGCACGGGCGCCAGCGGAGCGTCGCGGTACATCGCATGGTAGGGCGCGGGCGCCATGTAGGGCCAATGTGGCTTGATGTACGACAGGTGCAGTGCCCAGGGCTTGCGGTGGCGTCGCCGGATGAAGTCGATGGCCACGTCCGTGACGTAGGCCGTCTCGGAGTGCGGTTCCTGTACGGCGGCCGCCAGGTGGGCATGGCGCATCTGCCAGCCGCTGGCCGGCGAGCCGTCGGCATGGCGGCCCGAGTTGGCGTGCCCCAGCCACGGGTCGTCGCCGTCATAGCCCTGCCGATGCAGGAAGGCCTTGTAGTCTTCTTTGCCGCTCGGCAGATCGCCTTCGTGGCGGCACAGCACCGTGAAGCCGCCCTGCAGCAGGCTGTCCGCCGAGCGGCCGCCGGCCCGGCGGGCGGCGCGCGCGGCTTCCTCGCTGGGTTCGAAATGGGTCTTGCCCGCCAAATGGAAGCGGCGGCCCGATTGGGCCAGGTAGTCGCCGATGGCGAGCTCGCTGGCGGGCATCGGGATGAAATTCCAGGTGGCGCCGTGCGACGACGGGTAGCGCCCCGTATAGAACGACATGCGGGACGGTCCGCACACCCCGGACTGGACATAGGCCTGCTCGAAGCGCACCCCGCGCGAGGCCAGGGCATCGATGTTGGGCGTATGCATCCAGGGGCTGCCGTAACAGGAGAGGTAGTCGGCCCGCAACTGGTCGCACATGATGAAAAGCACGTTCATTCCAGCTTCACTCCGGCTTGCTCGATGAGATCGCTGAGCCGCTTCTGGTCGAACCGGATCCGCTCCCGGAACTCGTCGGGCGTTCTGCCGGCGACCGGATCGGAGCCGGTGGCGCGCAAGGTGGCCACGGTGTCGGGATCGGCCAGTACGGCGTTGAGCGCGGCGTTGAACCTTGCCACCACGGCGGGCGGCGTGCCGGCCTTCATGATGAAGCCATCCCAGTTGCGGACGTCGAAGGTGTCGAAGCCGAGCTCGTGCATCGTCGGCACGTCCGGCAGGCCGGGGAGGCGGCTCTGGCTGGAGGCGATCGCCAGCGCCTTGAGTCTGCCGGACTCGACCTGCGGAGCGGCCACCGTGCTGGTGAGGAACATGAAGTCCACGCGGCCGGCCGCCAGGTCCGCGATCGCCATGGGAAACTGGTTGTAGGGTACATGCAGGGCCTTGACCCCGTTCTGCAAATTGAACAACTCGCCGGAGAGATGCGCCGGCGTACCGTGGCCACCGGAGGCGAAGCTGTAGGCGTTGGGTTTCTCGCGCAGCAGGCCGATCAGGTCGTTTACGTCGTCAACTGGCAACTGGGGGTTGACCACCAGAACGCTGTAGGTCCAGTCGTACTGGCCGACCGGCACGTAGTCGCTGCCGAAGTCGCGCGGCTGATCCGGCAGCAGGGCGGGGCTCACCACCACCGGCGTGAGCAGGGTCATGGCGGTGTAGCCGTCGGCGGGCTGGCGGTCGAGTTCCGACAGGCCGAGGGTGCCCATGGCGCCCGGCTTGTTTTCCACGACGAAGGACTGGCCGAGACGCTCTCCCAGGCGGCTGGTAACAATGCGCGTGGTGATGTCCGGAGGGGAGCCGGCGCTGTAGGGCACGATGATTCGTACCGGCTTGGTGGGCCATTCCTGGGCGTGAGCCGGGAGGAGGGCGGCGAGGGCAAAGGCGAGGATGCCGATCGGGATGGGCAGGCGTGGACCGCACATGAGATGTCTCCGTGAGTTGTCTCGTTGTCGTCCGTTCCGTCATTGCGGAACGTCCGGCTAGACTGTCGTCGATTCGCCCAGGTGGCACAACCGCATCGGGGCATGGCCCATAACCAGAATGCATGACCGGCCTCGGCGTACAATCAGCCCTTTGCCTGCTCGCCGCCATGTGGTTCAAGAATCTACAGTTGTATCGTCTACCGCCGCTCGATTTGCCGCTCCCGCAGTTCGAAGAGCGCCTGGAGCGTCTGGCGTTCCAGCCGGGCGACAGCCTCGAGCTGCAGCGCGTGGGCTGGGTGCCGCCAGCCGAGCACACCGGTCTGGTGCATAGCGTCAATGGCCAATGGCTGATTGCCCTGCGTGCCGAAAAGAAACTGCTGCCTGCCTCGGTGGTCAACCAGGTGGCCCGCGCCCGCGCCCAGGAGCTCGAAGAAAAACAGGGCTTCAAGCCGGGCCGCAAGCAAATGAAAGAGCTGAAAGAAGCGGTGGCCGATGAACTCCTGCCGCGCGCGTTCAGTCTGTGGCGCGATACCCATGCCTGGATCGATCCGGTGCGTGGCCTGATCGCCATCGACGCCGCCAGCGTTGCCAAGTGCGACGAGCTCATGGGCCTGCTCAACCAAACCATCGATCGGCTCGGCGCCCGCGCCCTGCACACTGAAAAATCGCCCGTCAGCGCCATGACCGGCTGGCTGGCGGCCGACGAAGCTCCCGTCAACTTCACCATCGACGAAGACACCGAGTTGCGCTCGCCCAGCCAGACCAAGGCTACGGTGCGCTACGTGCGCCACGCCATCGAGCCGGAAGAAGTGCGGCGCCACATCGGCAACGGCAAGCAGTGCACTAGGCTGGCCATGACCTGGGCCGATCGAGTGTCCTTCGTGCTCACCGAATCACTGGCGCTCAAGCGCCTGGCGCCCCTGGATGTCCTCAAAGAAGGCGCGGACACCGGCGAGGGCAATGCCGCCGAGCGCTTCGATGCCGACTTCACCCTCATGACGGGTGAGGTGTCGGTGCTGGTCGAGCAGCTGATCGAAGCCTTGGGCGGCGAAAAGCAGCTCTGATCGACGGCGGGCCGCCCGCCCGGGCCGGCTGGATGAACTGGGCGCGTGGCGCGCCCGCAGCGGTTCGCCGGCGCCGGGCCGGCGCTAGGGATAAAGGCCGGTCAGCAGGCTCTTCGCCAGCTCGACGTACTTCGAGGTGTCGTTGGCGCGATAGTTGACGATGACCGGCGAGACCGCGCGGTCGCTGTCGATCAGGCGAAAGTGCACGTCCTGGCGCAGTTGCCGCGCCGATGCCGGAATCAGGCAAACCCCGAACTCGGCCGCCACCAGGCCCAGGGCAGTCTGGATCTCGCGCACCTCGAGCACTTCGGCCGGCTGCACGCCATGGCCATGCACCACGTTCAGGACTTCATCCGCGAAGCTCGGGCGCGGCTCCTTGGGATACACGATGAGCCGTTGTCCGGTGATGCGACCGATCGGCATTGGCGTCGTGTCGCGAGCCATCAGCGAAGCCGTATGCACCGCCACGGCCAGGGGTTCTTCATGCAGAACGAGGCCGGCCACCGCGGGATCGCTGTGCGGCACGCGTCCGAAACCGATATCGATGCGACCCTCTTTGAGGGCGTCGACCTGCTGCACGGTGATCAGTTCGAGCAGTTGCACGTCCAGTTCAGGGGCGGCCTGGCGCAGCTTGCGCAGCAGCAGGGGCAGGCCGCCATACAGGGAGGAAGCCACGTAGCCGATCGATAGCACACTGCGTTGCTGCAAGCCCACCCGGCGAGTGGCCGCCTGCATTTGTTCCACTCGCCCGAGGATCTGGATGGCCTGCTCGTAGAACACGCGGCCGGCGTCGGTCAGGCTGATCGGGCGTGAATCACGCTTGATCAGCAGGACGCCCAGCTCGTCTTCCAATTGCTGGATCTGCCGGCTGAGCGGTGGCTGGGCGATATTCAGTTGCTCGGCGGCGCGGGTGAAGTTGCGCTCGCGCGCAACGGCCACGAAGTAGCGAAGCTGGCGGAGTTCCATGGTGGCTGGGGGGGCGGGAGCGTGAGTCCGTAATATTCAAAGAGTATTTTGCAGTGTAAAGAACCGAATTTTTTGCGGGCGGGATAAAAAAAATACCTTTTGAGTATTGTATTGGATGTAAAAGGTGTTGGACGATCTGAAAATCCGCATGCTACAAACGGTGATATGAATATCCAAGCCAACCAATCGCTGGTTTCAGCGCCTGTCGTGGTCGAACGGGTGGAAACCTGTTTGATCGACCTCCCCACCATCCGGCCTCACAGGTTGTCCGTCACCGTGATGAACGGTCAGACCCTGATGCTCGTCAAAGTATTCTGCAGCGACGGCACCGTGGGCGTGGGCGAAGGCACCACCATCGGCGGCACGGCCTACGGCGGCGAAAGCCCCGAAAGCATGAAGCTGAACATCGATACCTACATCGCGCCGGTCATGATCGGCCAGGATGCCAACCGGGTGCAGGCCATGATGGCTCGCATCGGCAAGATGGCCAAGGATAATCGCTTCGCCAAAAGCGCCATCGAAACCGCCTTGCTGGATGCCCTGGGCAAACGCACGGGCCTGGCGCTCAGCGAGCTTCTCGGCGGCCGCCGCCGGGATCGCCTGCCCGTTGCCTGGACTCTCGCCTCGGGCGATACCGCCAAAGACATCGCCGAAGCCGAGCGCTTCCTGGCGGAGCGCCGCCACAATATTTTCAAACTCAAGATCGGCGCCAAAGACATCAAAGACGATGTCCGGCACGTCGCCGAGATCAAGCGGGCGGTTGGCGATGCTGCGTCGGTGCGTGTCGACGTGAACATGGCGTGGGGCCAGACCCAGGCCGCCGGGGGCATGGCCGCGCTGGCCGACGTCGGCTGCGATCTGGTCGAGCAGCCCGTGGCCACCGCGGCCGGGCTGGCCCGCCTCAAGCAGCAGAATTTCCGCATCCCGCTCATGGCCGACGAGTCGATCACCGGGCCTCAGGTGGCCTACGAGCTGGCCAAGGCCGACGCCGCCGATGTCTTCGCCATCAAAATCGAACAAAACGGCGGCCTGTTTGCCGCTCAGCGCACCGCCGCGATTGCCGACGCCGCCGGCATCGAACTCTACGGCGGCACCATGCTCGAGGGCGCGGTGAGCACCATTGCCAGCGCCCATCTGTTCAGCACCTTCCCCGAGCTGCGATGGGGCACGGAGCTGTTCGGGCCCTTGCTGCTCACGGAAGATATTCTGTCGGAATCCCTGGATTACAGCGATTTCGAGCTGGCCGTGCCCTCGGGCCCGGGCCTGGGCCTTGCTCTCGACGAAGCCCGGATACGGCGTTTCGCGCGCGACGGCTATACCAAGGTCACGAAATAACACGGAGTCAGGCAATGCTTTTTCACGTACGGATGGACGTGAGGATTCCTCACGATCTCGACCCCGCCCTGGCGGCCGACATCATCGCCAAAGAAAAGGCCTATTCGCAAGAGCTGCAGGGCAGCGGCAAATGGCGCCACATCTGGCGCATTGCGGGCGAGTATTCCAACTACAGTATCTTTGATGTGTCGGGCAATGAAGAACTGCACGAGATACTCAACGGACTGCCATTGTTCAAATTCATGGACATCAAGGTGACGCCGCTGCTGCGGCATCCGTCGGCGATCCGCGACGACGATAGCTGAACCAACAAGGGGCGCGCATGATGCGCCCTGATCAACCAGCCGCAAGGCCATGTCTACCGCAACCCGATCCAAAGGGGGATGAAATGAGCGTCAAAGTTTTCAATACCAAAGAAGTTCAGGACCTGCTGAAGGCCGCCTCCAACATCGAAGGCGTTGGCGGCAACCCGCGCGCCAAAGAAATCGTGCATCGTCTGCTGAGTGATCTCTTCAAGGCCATCGACGATCTGAACATGACGCCCGATGAAATCTGGGCGGGAGTGAATTATCTCAACAAGCTGGGCTCGGATGGCGAGTCCGCGTTGCTGGCCGCCGGCCTGGGCCTCGAAAAATACATCGACATCCGGCTGGATGCCGAGGATGCCGCAATCGGCATCGAGGGCGGCACGCCGCGCACCATCGAAGGCCCGCTGTACGTGGCCGGCGCACCCATCAAAGATGGCGAGGCCCGCATCGATCTCGACGACGACGCCAAGGCCGGACCCCTGGTCATCCGGGGCACCGTCACCGGGCCGGACGGCAAGCCCGTGGCAGGCGCCATCGTCGAAGCCTGGCACGCCAACTCCCATGGCTTTTATTCGCACTTCGATCCCACCGGCGAACAGACCCCTTTCAACCTGCGTGGCGCGGTGCGCACCGGCGCCGATGGCAAGTACGAGTTCAAGACCCTGATGCCCACCGGCTATGGCTGTCCGCCGCAGGGTGCGACCCAGCAACTGCTGAATGTGCTCAACCGTCATGGCAACCGGCCGGCCCACGTTCACTTCTTCGTCAGCGGCGATCAATTCCGCAAGCTCACCACGCAGTTCAATATCGAGGGCGACCCCCTGACCTGGGACGACTTCGCCTACGCCACCCGCGAAGGCCTGGTTCCGCCCGTGACCCAAAAAACCGGCGGCAAGGCTCTGGGCCTGAAGACCGACGACTACCAGGAAATCGTGTTCGACATCCGGCTCACCCCGCTGGTGCAGGGCAAGGATAACCAGGTGGTCCACCGCCAGCGCGCCGAAGCCCAGCCGGCCTGAGCGGGCGATGACGGAGCGCGGTCAACGCCTGCCCGAGGCTCCGCCCCCCGCTGATGGGGCGAGTCCGCTCCCCGGAGCGGGGGGCGATCGCGGCCAGGGCCCGTCGCACGCCGGCGGCGCGCCGGACCGTGCTCAGCACGCGCGAACCGATGTCCTGGCGGTGCTGCCAGAGCGCGCCCGGGATCTCGCCCGCCTGCGGGTGCTGGCGGCCGATGGCCTGCCCGTCGTCACCGTGATGGGCAAGTACAACCACGGCAAGAGCCGCTTGCTCAACGAACTGCTGGGCCATGACGCGTTTGCCGTGGCCGATCGCCGTCAGACGGTCGCCCTGGCGGACTGCGAGCGCGACGGCGTACGCTGGCTCGATGCACCCGGCATCGACGCCGACGTGGCCACTGCCGACGATCGTCATGCGATGCAGGCGGCGTGGCTGGAGTCCGACATCCGCTTGTTTGTCCATGCCGCCAAAGAAGGCGAGCTCGACGCGCGTGAGCTCGCGATGCTCGAAGCGTTGTTGGCCGATGGCGAACGCACGTCGAGGCAGATGCTGTTCGTGCTCTCGCAAGTGGACCAACTGGCCGGTGACGATCAACTTGCGGCGGTGCTGGAGGCGATCCGGCGGCAGTTGCCGCAGGTCGAACCCTACCAAACCTCGTCCGCCCGCCATCGCCGTGGCCTGGAGGGCGGCAAGCGTCTGTTGCTCGAAAACAGCGGCATTCCGCATTTGCGCGAAGCGCTGGCGCAAGCAAGGGCCAGGGTGCCCCAGGCGCGCCAGCACGAAACCGCGCTGCTATTCCTCGAGATCCGCACCGAACTGCAGGCCCTGCGCGAGCGGTGTCTTCAGGAGCGGGATGCGCTCCGTCGCCGTCAGCGGGAGCAGCGGCAACGATTCGTGCACGGCCTGGAGGCGGTGTTCGCCAAGGTTGGTGCCGATCTGCGCGAAGTCATCGACGCACCAGGCCCCGACCACGCGCAAACCGTGGATTCGGCCGCCGATCATTATCGGCAAACCGCGGCCAAGCTCGAGCGCGCGCGTATCCAGGTGGCCTATTCGCGCGCCTGTATCCAGATCGACGGTTTCCTGGTCGGGCATGGCGTGGTGGGTTTGCCTAGCGCACAACGAACGGGCGTACGCGCCATGGATTCGGTGATGGTGGCGGTGATGGGCGTGTCGGTGAAGCGTCGCGCCGACCTTCGGCGGTTGTTTTGCGAGCCGGCCGGCGCCCGGCAACTGCAGCAGGAGTTTCTGCGTTATTTCGAATTGTCCGACGACCGCGTGGCGCTGGCAGCCAGCCTGGCCGCCACCAGCACCAAGCTGGACGCCGTCGACAAGGCGCTGTCGTCCCTGCGCTGGCTGGAAGGCGGGGCATGAGGGTCGACGGCGGCCACGAGCAGCGCTTTATCGCCGAAAGCCGCGGTGTCGAGCCTCGCAGGCTCGATCTGACACCCATGATCGGGAGTCTGCACGACTGGCAGGCCCGCGTGAACCGGGATCTGCTCGCCAACGATTTACCGCTCGAGGGCATCGAGCTCGGCAGTGAACTGGCGCAGCAGGCGCTGGAGTTTCAGGAGGCGGTACGACAATGTCTACTGGCCTGGCCACGCCAATGGACGCAGCTCGTGCCGGCCCAGCAACTGGCCGATGCCTTCGACGATAAAGTCTTGATGCTGGTGTTCGGGAAGTTCAACGCCGGCAAGAGCTCGTTGTGCAACTTCCTCGCCGAGCGCTTTGCCGCCCGCGGCGAGCCGGTGGGGTACTTCCGGGTCGAGGGCGGGCGCATCGTAGACTCCGATCAGCCTTTCCAGGAAGGGGTGACCGAAACCACCGCCAACCTGCAAGGCGTGCGGCTGGGCAACGAACTGATTCTGCTCGATACGCCGGGCCTGCACTCGGTCACGGCCGACAATGCCGAACTCACGCGGCGCTTTACCGATAGCGCCGATGGCGTGCTTTGGCTGACCAGTTCATCATCGCCCGGGCAGGTGCAGGAACTGGACGAACTGGCGCGTGAACTGCATCGGGGCAAGCCCTTGCTGCCGGTGATCACTCGCAGCGATTTCTACGATGAAGACGAAATCGATGGCGAGATCGTCAAGCGGCTGTGCAACAAGACCCCGGAGAACCGCGCCTTGCAAGAGGCGGACGTCCGGGCGCGGGCGCAGGAAAAACTGCGCTCCATGGGCGTGGATGTCGCGCTCTTGAACGCCCCGGTGTCGGTTTCCGTCCATGTCGCGCGTCACGAAGGCGGGAGCGGGGCGGCCATGGCGGCGGCTGGCTTCGAGGCGCTCTATGCCGCGCTGCTGGCCATCGCCGGGCCGGTGCTGCGCTATGGGCAGCTCAAGCCCGCGGCCGTCCTGCTGCATCATCTCGACGAGCACGTTGCCGCCGACTTGCGCGAACAGCTCAGGCCCCGCCTGAGCGTCCTGCAGCGCGCCGTCGAGCAGGCCGAGCAGGCACTCCCGCGGCGGCGCGACATGTTCATGGCCCTCGTCTGGCGCAGCGTCGTCCCCGGGCTGCCGGCTCTGCTGGAGCGGCACGCGGCCGCCCGGGACGTCGCCGCCGTGCGCGCCGGCGCCGCGCGGCTGCTCGACGAGGCGCTGGCGCGAGCCGGCCGCGAGGCCTTCGTGGATTTTGAGCTTGTCTTTCCGCCTTCGCCGCCGTTGCAACTCGAAGCGGGGGTGGGGTATCACGCGCTGGGCGACCTCGTGGACGACACCGGTCTGCACGCCGCGCTGCAGCAGGCCTTGCGCGAGCGTCTGGACACCTTGGCCGACGGTGCGCAGGCGCATGGCCGGCGCGCACTCGATCGTCTGAGCCAAGAAGCGAGTCGATTGGACGCCATCCTGGCCTGCCACGCGCAAGAACTGTGCGCACTCGCCTCGAGCTTGGCGCACGCTTGATTTGCGCGGCGCGAACCCCATTTTGAATCAGCGGTCCGGAAAGGTGGTGCGGCGTGAACCAAACCGGCCACGACCGGTCACAGCGTCGTCCACCGCTGGTATGATCGCCAACCGGTTTTCCAGGCACGGTGCCTGGGCATTTCGCATGACTCACAATCAAAGGTAGTGCATGAAACGCATCGCGTTGTTTCTAATGACCAACCTCGCGGTCGTCCTGGTGCTCAGCGCCTCGCTGCGCATTTTGGGCGTCGATCGCGTCATTACCGAGCAAGGGATCAACTTCAATGCCCTGCTCGTGTTTTCGGCCGTGATCGGTTTTGGCGGCGCCATTATTTCGCTGCTCATCAGCAAGCCCATGGCCAAGATGAGCACCGGCGCCCGCGTGATCGATCCCAGTCGGCCGGCCAATTCGCGCGAGGCCTGGCTGGTGGACACCGTGGCCCAGCTCGCGCAGCGGGCCAACATCGGCATGCCCGAAGTCGCCATCTACGAGGGTGCGCCCAACGCCTTTGCCACCGGCGCCTTCCGCAATAACGCGCTGGTGGCGGTGTCCACCGGGCTGCTCGATAGCATGACGGAAGAAGAAGTGGCGGCGGTGCTGGGCCATGAGGTCGCCCACGTCGCCAATGGCGACATGGTCACGCTCACCCTCATCCAGGGCGTGGTCAACACCTTCGTGATCTTCCTGGCGCGCATCGTGGGTTATGTGGTCGACACCATGATCCTGCGCAACGAACGCGGCCCGGGCATCGGCTATTACGTCACCGTGGTGGTGGCCGAGCTCGTCTTCGGCGTGCTGGCCACGATCATCGTCGCGGGCTTCTCGCGCCGCCGCGAGTATCGCGCCGACGCCGGATCGGCCCAGTTGCTGGGCTCGCGCGAGCCGATGATCCGCGCCCTGGCGCGCCTGGGCAATATCGAGCCCGGCGACCTGCCCAAGAGTGTGCAAATGGCGGGGATCTCCGGCAAGCCGTCGGTGAGCTCGCTGTTCGCCTCGCACCCGCCCATCCAGGCACGCATCATCACCCTGCAGCGCGCGCAACCGATGCAGTAAACCCGGCGCCTCGCGGCGCAGGCGGCCGCTTGGCCCCGGGCCAAAGAGCAAGCCCCGGTCCACCTCGCGACCAGCATGCCGCTCGGATGCGCCAGGCACCGGCCAATCCGCAGGGGCTGACCGGTGTCCGGGCTTATCCTTCAGGACGGGGCGGCGAGGTCCGCCAGCCCTTCGGCGCCGAACCAACGCCCGGCCGCCAGCGTATCCCTCAGGGTGGCCAACATCAGCCGCCTTGCCTGCCGCACCGCCGGCGAATGGCTGCGGGCGGTATTTTCGAACAAGGCCCAGGTGAGCTCGACGCCACGCAGTGGCCCCCAACTCACCGAAGCGTTGGGCACGCCCCCCGAGACCGAGCAGGCGGGCACCACGGTCCAGCCTTCGCCCTGGCGGGCCAGATCCAGGCATAGCGCCAAGGTATCGGTTTCCACCACGACGCGAGGGATGAGCCCATGCCGGCGCATGGCTTGCTCCACCTGCAGCCGCAGCACATTGGGGCGCGCGGGCATGATCAGCTTATGCTCCCCCAGGGCTTCGGCCGGTATCGGCGCACCGGGATCGAAGCGAGCGGCGGCGGGGCCGACGACGATCAAGGGTTCGCGCAATAGCGGCGTTTGTTCCAGCCCGGTGGCCGTGGCCGGATCGACAGGCACCAGCCCGAGATCCAGGCTGCCGCCCAGCAGCAAGTCGCGCAGCGCGTGGCTGACGCCTTCGTGCACGCGCAGCTTGATGCCGGGGTGATTGGCCAGCATGCCGTGCAGGAAGTTCGCGGTGAATACCTGCCGCCAGGAAGGCGGGATGCCGATGCTCAACTGACCCGCCGCGGTATCGCTCACTTCTTCCTTGAGCTGGGCGAACTGGCGCAGCAAGGGGCGGGCGCGGTCGGCCAGCAGGCGGCCAGGCTCGGTCAGGCGCACGCCGCCCTGGGTGCGCACGAAGAGGGCGACGCCCATTTCATGTTCGAGCGCCGCGATATGCCGCGACAAGGCGGGCTGAGACATCGGCAGCGAGGTGGCGGCCCGGTTGATGCTGCCGACTTCGGCCACGCGCAGAAACCATTCGAGGACGCGGGCGTCCATGGAGTTCTCCAAAAACTGAATAACGCCTATAGCGAGACGGCATTATCATCATAACCATCCCGAGGTCTATCATGCCTGGATACCCCAACACGGATTTCCAGGAGCGCGAGTGTGAAGATCTCGATCATCGGCGGCGGCCCCGCCGGCCTGTTCTACGCCTACCTGATGGCGCGCGAGAACGCGGGGCACGACGTCCAGGTGTATGAGCGCGACGCGGAAGACGCCACCTACGGCTGGGGCGTCGTGTTCTCCGACGTGGCGCTGGCCTTCGTACGCGATATCGCCCCCGAACTCTACGCCAGCATGACCGCGGGCCAGGTGGTGCACGATGACATGGCGGTGGTGCATGGCGGAACTCGGGTACGCCTGGCCAACAATACCTTCCATCGCATGGCACGCATCGATCTGCTGGCGGCCTTGCACCGGCATTGCCGCCAAGTGGGCGTCAAGCTGCATTTCAATAGCCGCCAGGACGACCCAGCCCGGTTCGCCGACAGCGACCTGATCGTCGCTGCGGATGGCGCCAACAGCGCCATCCGCAGCCGCTTGGCCGAACACTTCCAGCCCGAGCTCGACGAACGGCCCAATTACCTGGCCTGGTATGGCACCACCCAATTGTTCCCCGCCTTGTCGCTGATCTTCCGCCAGAACGACGACGGCCTGGTGATCGCCCACACCTACCAGTACAGCGCCGATCACAGCACCTTCCTGGTGGAAGTCGATCCCGCGACCTTCGAGCGCGCGGGTCTGGGCCGCATGAGCGAGGCCGAGAGCCTGGCCTACTGCGAAGGCGTATTCGCCGAGGATCTGCAGGGCCATCGCCTGCTGTCCAACAACTCGCAGTGGTTCCGCTATACCATCGTCAAGAACCGGCATTGGCATTGGCGCAATATCGTGCTGCTGGGCGATGCGCTGCGCACCGGCCATCCGTCGGTGGGCTCGGGCACGCGGTTGGCCATGCAGGATTCGATCGCCTTGTATGAGTCCTGCCAAGCCCAACCGGGCAGCGTTCCGGCCATCCTGGCCGATTTCGTCGCGCGGCGCCAGCCCGGTTCCGACCGCCTGCAGCAGGCGGCCATCAAAAGCACCGAGTGGTACGAGAACCTCGGCCCCAAGCTGCACCTGGATCCGGTTTCGTTCGCCTACGACTACGTCACGCGCAGCGGCCGGGTCGACCACGCCGAAGTCCGCCGCCGCGATCCCGAACTGGCCGATGCCTACGAACGGCTGCAAGCCGGGCCAGGGGCTTGAGCCACCGTTAAAGCCGGCCCGCGGCGTCAATCAGAGCCAGGCTTCGGCGCAACCAGAGCATAAGCCCCGTCAAACCGGCCGTCGCGAGCCACCAGCGGCCCACGTCCCACCCATTTCAGGAGCCCCGCATGAATACTCCCAAGGTCATCGTGACCATCGCCCCCACCGGTGGCATGGCCAGCAAGCGGCAGAGTCCGCACCTGCCCACCCAGCCGCGCGAGATCGCCGACGATGTTCTGCGCTGCTACGAGGCCGGCGCCAGCGTGGCGGCACTGCATGCGCGCCGCGCCAGCGACGACGAGGCCACCTGCGATCCGGCCTTGTATGGCGAGATGAACCGCCTGATCCGTGAGCGCTGCGATATTGTGCTGAACAACTCCACGGGCGGCGGCATCAATGGCGATATGGTCCATCAGCTCAACAACGGCATGTGGGAGATCGACTTCGAACAGCGCCTCAAGGGCATGGAGGCCCCGGGCGCCGAAATGTGCACCCTCGATGCGCAAACGATCTGCGCGAGCTTCGGCAGCCGCGAGATCCTGGTGCCCACTTCGCCCAGCCGCATCCGCATCCTGGCCGAACGCATGCGCGAGCGGGGCATCAAGCCGGAGTGGGAAGTGTTCAGCCTCGAAGACATCGTGCAGGACGTCGCCCGCTCGATCGCCGAAGGGCTGGACGAACCACCGTATTTCATCAACATCGTGCTCGGCGTCAATGCCTTCCAGGGAGCGCTGCCGTATACCCCGCGCATCCTGCAAACCATGGTGGACCATTTGCCACGCGATGCCATTTTCAACGTGAGCGCGATCGGCCAGGCGCAACTGCCGGCCACCACGCAAGGCGTGCTGATGGGGGGCCATGTGCGCGTGGGCCTCGAAGACAATCTGTACTACGCCCACGGAGAACTGGCCACCAACGTGCAACTGGTCGAACGCATGGTGCGCATCATCCGCGAGCTGGGCGCCGAGCCTGCAACCCCCGCCGAAGCGCGGGAGATGATGGGCCTGCGGCCGCTCGCCGCCTGATCCCATGTCAGAGCGCACGCACAGTCCCCGGGATAAGGCCGCGCGAGGTCACGAGGTGCCGGGGGCCGGTGGTTCTCTCACAGGGCAATGGCGACGCTTGGGCCGAGGCCCGGAGTTCTCCACCCCGAACCTTCACGCGCCGCGGCCGCCGCTCTCGGTGGCCGGCGCTTCTTCCTGATCGAGGCCAGGCATGCCCGTACCGTTTTCTTATCCCGATCCCTCCGCCATCCGCACGGTTGCCGTGCTCGGCGTCGGTTCCGTGGGCGCCAGCTGGACGGCGCTGTTCCTCGCCCGGGGCTGGCAAGTCCTGGCCCACGATCCCGGCCCCGGTGCCGAAGCCCGCGCGCGCCAATTCGTGGCCGACGCCTGGCCGGCCTTGCGCCAACTGGGCGTGGCCCGCACCGAGACGCCACCGCAGGAAGCGCTGCGTTTTGTCGCCAGCGCCGCCGAGGCCGCGACCGGAGCCGACGTCATCCAGGAGAACGTCCCGGAGAAGCCCGAGCTCAAGGCCAGCGTGCTGGCCGAGATCGATGCCGTCGCGCCGCCGCTGGTGCCGATCCTGTCGAGCACCGGCGGCATCCCGCCCAGCTCGATGCAGCAGGCCTGCCGCCATCCGGGCCGCCTGGTGGTGGTGCACCCTTTCAACCCCAGCCATTTGATTCCCCTGGTGGAGGTAGTGGGCGGCCGGCAAACCGATCCCGCCTTGCTGGAGTGGGCGATGGGTTTTGCCCGCCATCTGGGCAAGCAGCCGATCCTGCTGCACGCCGAGGCCAGCGGCCACATGACCAACCGCCTGCAGTTTGCCCTGGTGCGCGAAGCCGTGCAGTGCCTGCTCGATGGCGTGGCCAGCGCGCGCGACATCGACGCCGCGGTGCGCTATGGCCTGGGGCCGCGCTGGGCCTTGATGGGGGGCCTGCTCACCCTGCATCTGGCCGGCGGCCCTGGGGGGATGAAGGGCATTCTCGATCATGCCGGAGCGGCGATCGAGCAATGGTGGACGCCCACCGCCATTCCCACCTTCGACGACGCCACCAAGGCCCGCCTGGCCGCCGCCGCCGAAGAAGTGGCCGACGGCCAGGAGGTGGCCGAGTGGGTGCGCTGGCGCGACCGGCAACTGGTGGAAGTCGTGCGCCTGCAACAGGCCAGCCAGGCGACCGAGCCAGCCTCGCGTCCCGCCGCATCCACACCTGGAGCTTCCGCATGACGACAGGCAAGCACCCCGAGCCCACCGCCCACGATGGGCCGGGCCCTCGCACGGAGTCGCCGGCCTCGAAGGCGATCCCGCCGGCAGACGAAGAAACGAAGCTCGCGACGGCATCGCCCCCCAACGATCGCCTTGCTCCCGCGCACGACTGGCCGGTGCCGCTGCCCGACTGCATCCGCGTCGAGCGCCACGGCAATCTGGCCGTGCTCACGCTCGACCGACCGGCCAAGCGCAACGCCCTGAACGACGATCTGGTCTTGGCGCTGCAGGCCTTCTTCAGCACCATTCCCCGCGACGTACAGGGCGTGGTGATGCGCGGCGCCGGCGAACACTTCTGCGCGGGCCTCGATCTCAACGAACTGAAGGAAACCACCACCGCCGAGAGCTTCGAGACTTCCATCATCGGCCAGCGTCTGAACGATACCGTGCAGTTCTGCCGGGTGCCGGTGATCGCGGTGCTGCATGGCGCGGTCATCGGCGGCGGCCTGGAACTGGCGGCCGCGGCGCACATCCGCATCGCCGAGCGCAGCGCCTATTACGCGCTGCCCGAAGGCACGCGCGGCATCTTCCTCGGCTCGGGCGGTTCGGTGCGCTTGCCCCGGCTGATCGGCGCCGATGCGGTGATCGACATGATGCTCTCGGGCCGGGTGTACGACGCTGAAGAGGCGCACAACCGATTGCGCCTGTCGCAGTACTTGGTGGAGCCGGGCGAAGGCCTGGACCGCGCCCTGCAATTGGCCGCCCGCATCGCCCGCAACGCGCCACTGGCCAACTTCGCCGTGCTGCAGGCGATACCCCGCATCGTCGAGCAGGATCCGCAGGCCGGCTTGTTCACCGAAATGCTGATGGTCGGCGTGGCCCAGGGCGACGACGAGGCCAAGCGCCGGCTGCGGGACTTCCTCGAACACAAAAAAGACAAGGTGCGGCGATCATGACCGAGCCCCACCAGCCAGGCGACGGGCGGAATCGTCCTTCTGGTCGAAGCCTGGCGGAGCTTGCCCCTCCGGGCGCCGCAGACCCCCCCGAGGCGAGCCGCCCGAGCTCCGGCCCTGGAGGCGAGGTGGCTCACGAGGCGCGGCAAACCGATGGCGCCGAGGTTGTTTTTGACCGGCCGTCCGAAGACGCTTTCACCATCGGCGCGGTGATGCGCGGCCACGCGGCGCGTCGGCCCAACGCCACCGCCTGGGTGGACGAAGCCGGGCGAACCGTCGCCTTCGGTGGGTTCAATGAGCGCATCAATCGCCTCAACCGGGCGGCGCAAGCGCTGGGCCTGGCGGCGGGCGACCGCGTGGCGGTGCTGTCGCGCAACCGCCGCGAAACCTTCGAGGTACTTGGCCTGGGCAAGTCGGGCATGGTCATGGTGCCGCTCAATTGGCGCCTCACCGCCGAGGAACTTCTGGCATTGTTGCAACATTGCCAGCCGCGTTTGCTGTTCGTGGATATCGAAGACCAGCCCCGGATCGAAGCGCTACGCGATCGGCTGCCCAAGGACCTGGTATGCGTGGGCTGGGATGCCGCGCCCGCCGGCTGGCTGGCCTACGAAGACTGGCTGGCCGCGGCCGACGCCAGCGAGCCTGTGGAGGCGGCACAGCCCGACGACCTGGCCTGCCTGCTCTACACCAGCGGCACCACGGGCGCGCCCAAGGCGGTGGCGCTGAGCCATCGCTTCGTCGTGGGCAACGCCCGCCAGGCCGCGGTGGCCGTGGCGGGCCTGACGCCTGCGGACCGGGTGCTGGCCGCGCTCCCGTTCTTCCACGTTGGGGGTTTGTTCTACCATGGCTTCGCCAGCTTCTGGGCCGGCTGCGCCACCCACGTGCTCGCCCGTTTCGAAGCCGCGGCGGTGATCGACGCGCTGGAGCAGCGTGCCATCACCTATGTGCATCTGGTGCCCACCATGGTAGCCGCCTTGCTCGACCATCCGGCCATGCCTGGCGCTGATTTGTCCCACCTGCGCATGCTGTTCTACGCGGCTTCGCCCATGCCGGTCGAATTGTTGAAGCGGGCCATGGCGCGCCTGCCGACGTGCGCCTTTGTCCAGAGCTATGGCTCGACCGAAAGCGGCATCGCCACCGTGCTCGAGCCTGGGGTTCACCGGCAGGCCGCGGCGGGCGACAGGCCAGGGCGCCTGACGGCCTGCGGCCGGGCGATGCCCGGGATCGAGGTCCGGATCGTGGCTGAAGACGGCGGCACATGCGGCCCAGGCGCGGTTGGCGAGATCGAGGTCCGCGGCCCCTACAGCATGCGGGGCTATTGGCACGCTGCCGACCCGGCCGCCGCCGCGAGCGTCTGGCATGCCGATCAACACCCGTCGCGGGCCGAGGCCAGGATCGAAGCCGACGTTGCCGCGGCTGGCGGCGCAGGCACGATGGCGAATGCGCCCTGGCTGCGCACGGGCGATTTGGGCTATCAGGATCACGACGGACTGTTCTATCTGCTCGACCGCAAGAACGACATGATCGTCACCGGTGGCGAGAACGTCTACCCCTCCGAGGTCGAGGCCTGCCTGCTGGGTTGGGCCGAGGTGCGCGAGGCCTGCGTCTTCGGCCAGCCTCATCCGCACTGGGTGGAGCAGGTGGCGGCCGCCGTTGTGGTCCGCGCTGGCAACCGACTCACGGCGCAGGAGATTCAAGGCCGGCTGCGCCAGAAGCTCGCGGCCTACAAATGCCCGCGCCAGGTGTATTTTCTGGAAGAGTTGCCCAAGAACGCCACCGGCAAGGTGGCGCGGCGCGTGTTGCAGCAGACGCTGCGGCCGTCAGGCTGACCACGCGCCTGTGCGCAAGCCTCGTCCGTTGGCGGCAAGGTCAGGCGCAGGCGCCCCTGCAGAGTGGCGGAGAGGCTCCGGCGCTACGGCCCAAGTTCTTCAACTGCCTGAATGGAGAGAGACGATGATGGATTTGCATTCCGAACTGGAGGCCTTCCGGGCGCCCATTGCCCGCTGGGTGGACGAGCGCCTGCTGCCGCAGGCCGAGGCGCTCGACGAGGCGGGGGAGTTCCCCCATGCCTTGTTCCGCGAACTCGGCGCGCTGGGTTACTACGGCGTGATGTATCCAGAAGACGTGGGTGGCAGCGCCGTGGAGCGGCCCTATACCGCCTTCACCGCTTTGTGCGAGGAACTGGCGCGGGGGTCGCTGGGCTTCGCCGCCGGCGTTTGCATGCAGGGGTCGACCGCCACACACACCATTCATCAGTGGGGCAACCCCATGCTGCGCGAACGCTATCTGGAACCGGCGCTGCGTGGCGAGAAGATCGGCGCCTTCGCCATTACCGAGCCCAACGCCGGTTCGGACGCCGCTTCGCTGCGCACCCGCGCCACCCGGGTGGAAGGCGGCTGGCGATTGGATGGCAGCAAGATCTTCACCACTAATGGCACGGTGGCCGACTTCATCACCGTGGTGGCCACCACCGAGCCGGGCAAGGGCGCCAAGGCACTGGAGATGTTCATCGTCGACACCACCTGGCCCGGCTTCCGGGTGGGCCGCCGGCTCGATAAGTTTTCCGTGCATTGTTCCGATACCGCCGAACTGGCGTTCGATGGCGTATTCGTGCCGGACGATCACCAACTGGTCGCGGAGTCGGGCAGCGCCTTCCTCAACGCCTACCAGTCGCTGACCGTGGACCGCATTTTTACGGCGGCGCTGGCGCTCGGCAATGGCCGCGCCGCCTTCGAGGCCGCCCGTCGCTATGCCGGCGAGCGGGAGCAGTTCGGCCAACCGATAGGCAAGTTCCAGGCAGTGCAGTTCAAGCTGGTCGACATGTATGCCAAGCTGGAGCAGGCCAGGTTGGCAACCTACCACGCCGCCGCGCTGGCCGACGCCGGCAAACCCATCACGACGGAGGCGGCGCTGGCCAAGATCGTGGCCGCCGACGGTTGCCACGAGGTTTGCCAGATGGCCATGGATATTTTCGGCGGTTACGGGCTGATGAAGGAATATCCGGTGCAACGCTACTTGCGCGATTCCTATTTTCCGAGGATCGGCGGCGGCACCGGCGACATCATGCGGCTGGTGGTGGCGCGGCAGTTGAATCTCTAAGGGATCTCCAGGCGAGGGATTCGGCTGAAACATACACCCTTGTCTGGATGTGCGGCGGCTCTGGAGGCCCATGGGCCGCCGCCGCATGCGGGGCCCTGAAACAAGAAATGTCCGTTCGTTTGCCGAGGCATTCCACCGCGCCGGATGTCGCGGGTTCTCCTGCTGGATAGCGCGCCGGACCGAGAGTGGCGCAAGGGAAGGGCCGCCGGAGGAAGCGGCCGGGGGTATACCCCTATGGTGTGGTCACCAGATGCTGCCATAGGATTGCAAAACATACACATGCGTATGGAAGTTCCGCTGGCCATTCCAGGTATTCCTAGGGAATTCCCACATGTGTTTTCCAGGGGCGCGCAATATACTGCCTGTCCTGCCGCCGCTGGGTTGCGCGCCTCGGGGATCGCGAGCCATCGATGATATTTTTTGGAGACTTCTCAACATGAAATTCCACTTTCGTGCCTTGATCTGCGCAGCGGCCGTCGCCAGCCTGCCGGGCCTTTCCAGCGCCGAAGTCCGGGTCGGCGTCACCGTCGGCACCACCGGCCCGGCGGCCTCGCTGGGCATTCCGTATCGCAATGCCTTCGACATCCTGCCCGACACCCTGGGCGGCGAGCCGGTGCGCTACATCATCCTCGACGACGCCTCCGATCCCACTAACGCTACGCGCAACGCCCGCCGCCTGATCGAGGAAGACAATGTCGACATCCTCCTGGCCTCGGGCACCACGCCCAGCTCCACCGCGGTATCCGAAGTGGCGGGGCAGTTCAAAGTGCCGCAGATCGCGCTCTCGCCGGTGGCGCCAGCTGCGATCCAGGGCAATCCCTGGACCTTCACCGTGGCCCAGCCCGTGTCGGTCATGATGGGCGCCGTGGTCGACCACATCAAGAAGAACGGCGGCAATACCATCGGCTACATCGGCTTCGCGGATTCCTGGGGCGATCTCGTGCTCAGCGGCACCACCGCCAATACCGACAAGAACGATATGAAGGTCGTGGCCAACGAGCGTTACGGCCGCGTCGATACCAGCGTGGCGGGCCAGGTGCTCAAGCTGATGAGCGCCCGTCCCGATGCGGTAGTGGTGGGCGGCTCGGGCACGCCGGGCGCGCTGCCTCACGTCGCCCTGCGCGATCGCGGCTACCAGGGCCCCATTTATCACAACCACGGCGTGATCAACCGCGACTTCCTGCGCGTGGGCGGCAAGGCCCTCGAAGGCGGTTTTGCGCCTACCGGGCCGGTGATGGTGGCCGAGCAGCTGCCCGACGACAACCCCATCAAGCCGGTGGCGCTCAAGTTCTCCGACGCCTATGAAGCCAAGTTCGGCGAAGGCAGCCGCAATGCCTTCTCCGCCTACACCTACGACGCCTATCTGCTGGCCGACGCCGCGGTGGCCGAGGCCAAGAAAAAAGCCAAGCCCGGTACGCCCGAGTTCCGCGCCGCCGTACGCGACGCCCTCGAAAACACCAAAGAGCTGGTGGGCACCCATGGCGTCTACAACATGAGCCCGACCGATCACATCGGCGTCGACCAGCGTGCCGCCGTGCTGGTGCGCATCACCGACGGCAATTGGGAACTGGTCAAGTAATCCGTCTCGTGCCGCGCGGACGCCGCCGGGTATCCGCGGAGGGAGCAGGGCATCGGGGCCGTCGAAGATTCGGCGGCGAGCAGTCCCGATGCCCTTTTTCGTATGCGGTGCCAGGCTTGTGCCCGGTGCGGGAAAACGCTAGTGTCGGCGCCAGCTCAAGATCGTTGATACTGATACGTAACTACTCGTCTATCGACGTTAACAATAGTCCTGAGGCAGGAGCATGGATTCGACCATTGCCTTGATTTTGATACAGGATGGCATCGTCAACGGTGCCATCTACGCGCTGCTCAGCATGGCCATCGTGCTGGTGTTCGCGGTCACCCGCGTGATCTTCATCCCCCAGGGCGAGTTCGTCGCATTCGGCGCGCTCACGCTCGCCATGCTCGTCAATGGGCAGGTGCCGGGCACCGTGTGGCTGCTGCCCATCTTCGGCGCCGCCGTGCTGCTGATGGAGCTTTATACCGCCGTCCGTACTGGCCGCTACGTGGGCTTGCCCAAGGTCATTGCCACTTGCGTGATCTACCCCTGGCTGGCTTTCTGGGGCGTGCAGCAAGTGGCGGCTTCCGACCTGCCGCTGGTGGTCGATATTCTCATCACGCTGGCCCTGGTGGTGCCGCTGGGCCCCATGCTGTACCGCGTGGCCTATCAGCCGCTGGCCGAAGCCTCCGTGCTGGTCCTGCTCATTGTCTCGGTGGCGGTGCACTTCGCGCTCCAGGGGTCGGCGCTGGTGTTCTTCGGCGCCGAAGGCTGGCGCACGCCGGCGTTCATCAGCGGCGGCATCGATCTCGGCTTTACCCGGATTTCCGCGCAGAGCATATTCGTGGTGGCCACGGCGCTGGTACTGATCATCGCGCTCTATCTGTTCTTCGAGCGCACGCTCTATGGCCGCGCGCTGCGCGCCACCGCCGTCAACCGGCGTGGCGCCCGCCTGATGGGCATCAGTACCAATATGTCCGGCGGGATCACCTTCACCCTGGCCGCCTTCATTGGCGCGCTCTCGGGCATCCTGATCGCGCCCGTTACCACTATCTACTACGACACCGGTTTCCTCATCGGCCTCAAGGGCTTCGTCGGCGCCATCTTCGGCGGCCTGGTCAGCTATCCGCTGGCGCTGGTGGGCTCGCTGGCAGTGGGCCTGCTCGAGTCGTTCAGCTCTTTCTGGGCCAGTGCCTACAAAGAGGTGATCGTTTTCACCCTGATCCTGCCGGTCCTGGTGTGGCGTTCGCTCACCAGCAAGCACGTCGAAGATGAGTAAACGATCGTCCCGCCGAATCCTGATGCGCCTATTCCCATGAAGAATTCATTGTCCCGCATCCCGCTCGTGGTGTTCATCGTCATACTGCTGGCGCTGCCGCAGTTGGCGATCACCCCCGAGTTCTGGATCACACAGCTCAACTATATCGGCCTGGCAACCTTGGTGGTGCTCGGCCTGGTCCTGCTCACCGGCGTGGGGGGGCTCACCTCGTTCGGCCAGGCGGCATTCGTCGGCATCGGGGCCTACACCACCGCCTACTTCACCACCCAGATGGGCTGGTCGCCGTGGTTCACCCTGCTGCTGGGCCTGGGCTTCACCGCGATCCTCTCCTACATCCTGGGGGCGATCTCCTTGCGCCTGTCGGGCCATTTCCTGCCGCTCGGCACCATCGCCTGGGGGCTCAGCCTGTACTACCTGTTCGGCAACCTCGAGGTGCTGGGTAAATACGACGGCATCTCGGGCATCGAGCCGCTGCAGGTCTTCGGCATCTCGCTGGCGGCGGGCCGCAATATGTACTACCTGATCTGGCTGTTCGTGCTGCTGGCGATCTGGTCCCTCGTCAACCTGTTGGCATCGCGCCCGGGCCGCGCCATCCGTTCGCTCAAAGACGGCGCCGCCATGGCCGAGTCGTTCGGCATCAACACCGCCGCGTACAAAATCATCATCTTCATGTACGCGGCCCTGCTGGCCAGCATCTCGGGCTGGCTGTACGCCCATATGCAGCGCGCCGTCAGCCCTAGTCCCTTTGGTCTGAACGCCGGTATCGAGGCGCTGTTCATGGCCGTCGTCGGCGGCGCCGCCTCGGTGTGGGGAGCGCTGGTGGGTTCGGCGGTGGTGCTGATCATCAAAGACCAGCTCCAGAACTGGCTGCCGCGCCTGCTCGACACCAACGCCAACTTCGAGATGATCGTGTTCGGCGTGTTGCTGGTGATCGTGCTGCAATACGCCCGCGACGGTATCTGGTCTTACGTGGTGGCGCCTTTTCAGCGCCGCCGTGATAGCCGTGCCGAGCGCCTGGCGCCCCCGCCCGAGGCACCACTGCTGCCGCAGCGGCCGCGTCCGGTGTCGGGCCAAATGGTGCTGGAGGTCGACGCCATCCGCAAGGAGTTCGGCGGCCTGGTGGCGGTAAACGACATCAGCTTCAAGCTCAGCGCCGGCGAGATCGTTGGTCTGATCGGTCCCAACGGCGCGGGCAAGAGCACTACCTTCAACCTGATTACCGGGGTTCTGCCGCTCACCCGGGGCAAGGTCGAGTTCCTGGGCCAGCGGCTCGATACCCTGCTGGCGCGCGACATCGCCCGCCTGGGCGTGGGCCGTACCTTCCAGCATGTGCAGCTGCTGCCCACCATGAGCGTGCTCGAGAACGTTGCCCTGGGTGCGCACCTGCGCAGCGACGTCAGCGTGCTGGCCGGCACCCTGCACACCGATCGCAGCCGCGAGGCGCAGCTGCTGCATGAGGCGGCGCGCCAGCTCGAGCGGGTGGGCCTGGGCGACTATCTCTACGAGCAAGCCGGCAACCTGGCGCTGGGCCAGCAGCGTATCGTCGAGATCGCGCGCGCGCTGGCGGCCGACCCGGTGCTGCTCCTGCTCGACGAACCCGCGGCCGGCCTGCGCTTCCGCGAAAAACAGGCGCTGAGCCAGGTGCTCAAACAGCTGCGTGAAGAAGGCATGAGCATCCTGCTGGTGGAGCACGATATGGAATTCGTCATGGAGCTGACCAATCACCTGGTGGTCATGGACTTCGGCACCAAGCTTGCCGAAGGCCCGCCCGCCGAGATCCAGACCAACCCCGCCGTACTCGAGGCCTACCTCGGCGGCGTCGACGAAGAGGCCGCCCATGCGTGATTCGATCCTGTCCGTGCGAGGCCTGTCGGCCCGCTACGGTAAAGTCACGGCGCTGGGCGATGCCGCCATCGAAGTCGGCGCCGGCCAGATCGTCACCGTGATCGGCGCCAACGGCGCCGGCAAATCCACCATGCTCAACGCCATCATGGGCTCGCTGCCCTTGTCGGGTTCTGCGCACGGCGAGATCGTCTACGCCGGCGAGCGCATCGAAACCTGGGGCGCCGAACGCCGCGTGGCGGCCGGCATGTCGCTGGTGCCCGAGCGGCGCGAGCTGTTCGCCAGCATGACCGTGGAAGACAATCTGTTGCTTGGCGGCTTCCGGCGCTATCGCGCTCGCGAGCGCAACTGGAAAGACGAGATGGAAAATGTCTTCCGCCTCTTTCCGCGCCTTAAAGAGCGGCGCCGCCAGGAGGCCGGCACGCTATCCGGCGGCGAGCGCCAGATGCTGGCACTGGGCCGCGCGCTGATGGCCAAGCCGCGCCTGCTGATGCTCGATGAGCCCAGCCTGGGCCTGGCGCCCCTGATCGTGCGCGAGATCTTCCACATCATTTCGGGCCTGCGCGAAACCGGGGTGGCCACCTTGCTGGTGGAGCAAAACGCCCGGGCGGCGCTGCAGGTCGCCGATTACGGCTATGTGCTCGAAACCGGGGCGGTGGCCCTGTCGGGGCCGGCTCACGAGCTGGCCGGCAATCCCCGGGTGATCGAAAGCTATCTGGGCCTGGGCAAGCGCGATCGCGCGGCGTGATCCTCGGCCGGCGCGCCCATCTTGCCTCCGCGGGCGGGCAGGGGGTGGCGCTGGCGCGGGCTTCCTGTCAAAATCTTCGGGCTGGGCCGCGGCATGCCTTGGCTGCCGGCGGCCTCGAACCAACTTCTTGCATGCCGTTTTGGAGTCGCCGTGCCGTTTCAGCAGAATTCCCGCCTTGCGTCCCGCCGCACGGGCCTGAAGGTTTCCGGTACGGTCATCGTTATGTTGGGTGTTTTGGCGGGGGGCGTGTCGCATGCCGCCGAATGGGGCCGGGCCCGGATCTTGTCCGGAGTCGGCCAGCCGCTCAGCGTCGAGATCCCGGTGCGCGAGCTGCCGGCCGGTCTGGCGCCGGGCGGCATCACCGCCACCGTCGAGGCCGGCCACGCCACCAATGCCGGCCTGGCCGATCGCCAGGCCATGCCGGTCTCGGCCACGCTGCTGCCGCGGGCCGATGGCGGCGCAGGCGCCATTCTCGTCCTCACCTCGGCCCAGCCCGTGCCGCGAGGCGTAGTCGATCTCGCCTTGCAGCTCGATTTACCCTCGGGGCCCGAAAGCCGCCGTATCGTGCTGCTGCTGGCGCCGGCCAAGGCCGCAAGCCTTACCCCGGTTCGCCTTGCGGCCACCGGGCCGGCGGAGTCCGTCCTGGTCGCCCGTGGCGACACGCTGGGCGCCATCGCGGCGCGGCTGCGGCGCCAGGCGGGCGCCGATAGCGGCTCGCTCGAACAATGGCTGGTCGCCCTGTTCCAGGCCAATCCCGCCGCCTTCATCCAGGGCAACCTGCATCTGGTGCGCGCCGGCGCCACCCTGGCCGTTCCTTCGGCCGATGCCGTGCGCGCCATCGATCCCGGCGCGGCGCGCCGCCTGGTGGCGGCCCATCTGCGCGACTTCGCGGCCCTGCGGGGCAAGGCGGCCCGCCAGGCGCCCATGGTGGCGGCGTCGACGCCGGCCGCCGACCTCGCCGCCAGCCAGGGCGCGGTGGCCGCGCCCGCCCCGGTGCCGGTTCCGGCGCAAAACCGCGACACCTTGCGGCTTTCCAGCCTGCTGCCGGGCAACGGTACGGCCCATGCCGCCACCCGCGATTCCCAGGCCGTCATCGATCAATTGCGCGACGAACGCGCCGCCACCCAAAAAGCCCTGGACGAAGCCCGCAGCCGGGTGGGCGAACTGGAAAGCACCGTTCGGGAGATGGAACAGCTGCTCAGTTTGCAGAACGAAGCTCTGGCCCGCTTGCAGCAACAACGGACATCGTCAACGGAATCCGGGGCCGCCACCGCGGCCTCGGGCACGGGCGGCGCCAACGGCAATACGCCGTCCGCCGCAGCCGGTGGCGCCGGCCGCATGGCCAATGGCGCGGTGGCAGTCCAGGAGACTCCCCGTGATGCCGGTGCCATGCCGACCACGCCTGGCGCGAGCCCGGCGAGCTCCGCGGGCCGTGCCGGCGGTGCCGCGGCCAACGACGCCGCCGATAGCCGCAACGACGTGGCGGTGTCGCCGGCGGGAGGCAGCGGCCAGGGCGGGGCTGCCGCAACGGCAACCGCTGTTGCGGTTGCTGGCGGCAGAACCTCCGGCGCCACCGACGCCGCGACGGCCACTGGCACACCGCCGGTGGCCGCTGCCTCCAGCGCCTCCGCCAACACCAACGCCACAGCCGGCTCGGCCAGCGTAGCCGACCGCTCCGTCACTCCGGCCGGTGGTGGCGTGGCGTCGCCCGAAGCGGGCACCTCCGTCCTGCCAGGCGGGGGGGCGTCGGTGCCCATGAGGTCCACCCCGGCTCAGGGCCGGATCGGCGAGGCGAGGCCCACGGGGGCTGAGGCCGCCGCTGCAGGCGACCCCGGCGCGGCGGCAATCGCCAACCAGGCCGAGGCCGGTGCCAGCTCGGCCGCCACGGCCGAAGTGGCGCGCGCCATGGCCGCCAGCACGCCGGGCGCGGCATCGGACGCCGCTGCCGACGCCGCTTCTGTGCCCCGAGCGAGCGACGCCACGGCCGCCGTGGCGCCCACGGGCGCGGGCAATGGCCAGGCGGGAAACCTGGGCACCGGGGCGCCGGCCGCCAGTCTGCCCGATGCCAGTGATGCCAGTGATGCCAGTGATGCCCGCGGGAGTTTGCCCGCCCTGGCGGGAGCGCCCGCGGCCCGGCCCCAGGATACGGCCTCCGGCCAGTCGCCCACGGCGGCGCCGGGCGGGGCGGACGGCGCCGGCGGTTCAAGCGCCGCGGCCGCCGATCCGTCGGACGCGGCCCAGGGCTCTGTCACCGGTCTCGCCTCGGTCCGGGATTCTGCCGTGTCTGCCGGTTCTGCTGCGGCCCAGGATTCAGCGGCTCCTGCCGATTCTGCTACGGCCCAGAGTTCCGGCACCGGCACCGGTCCCGCCACGGCCGCGGGCGCCGCCACCAATGCCAACGGGGCACGCAATGGCAGCGCGGCAAGCGCCACCCCTCCGGCTGTCTCGCCACCCGCCGCACCGTCGCCCGGCTCCCCCGAGGCCGAGTCCGACTCCTTCACCGCCTGGGGTCTGGGCGCTCTTATCGTGTTCGCGCTCGCGGTGGTAGCCTACCTCTTGCGCCGCAAGCCCGAATCCGTGGTGCTCGACGACAGCGCCGATACCGATGTCGCGCCCCTCTCGCCGCCGCCTCCGCTCAAGGTGGATTTCGACCTCGATCTCGATTCGCCGCCCTCCGACGGCCAGAAGCCCACGGGCGATGCGTCATCGGGGCCGGCCCAGGGCGCGGCGCGCGGCGACGATGCTTCACCGCCACGCCAATCGTGATCTGTCTCGAAATCGCCGAACACGGGCCGCCGGCCGATCCAGGGTGCCGTGAGGCGCCCGGCGACACCGGCGCGCGTTGGCGGGCGGGGCCGGCGTCCCGCTCGCCGGGGAGTCGCGGGGGCCACGGCCGCCGGCGCCGGCCACGGCTCGAAGGAGGGCGCTGATGCCGCGCATGACCCTGGGCCTGGCCTACGACGGCAGACCCTGGCGGGGGTGGCAGACGCAGCCCGGCGGCCAGACCGTCCAGGACACCCTGGAAGCCGCTTTACGCGCCTTTATCGGCCAGGCCGTGCCCACGATCTGCGCCGGCCGTACCGATACCGGCGTGCATGCCGCCTTGCAAGTGGTCCATCTCGACTCGCCCGTTGATCGCGCCGAGCGCGCCTGGGTGCGCGGTCTCAATGCGAACCTGCCCGCATCGGTGGCGGTGCGCTGGGCCCGGCCGGTGCCGGAATCGTTCCATGCCCGGTTTTCGGCCACCGGCCGCCATTATGTGTATCGCTTGCTGGTCGATCCCGTCCGCTCGCCGCTATGGGCGGGCCGGGCGGGCTGGTGCTTTCGTCCGCTCGAGGTGGAGGCCATGCGCGAGGCCGCCGCCGCCGTGGTGGGAACGCACGACTTCACCAGCTTTCGATCTTCGCAATGCCAGGCGGCCTCGCCGGTGCGCACGGTGCACAGCCTGGACATCCGCGAGCACGGGCGCTTCCTGCTGTTCTCGCTGCATGCCAATGCCTTCCTGCATCATATGGTGCGCAACCTGGTGGGCAGCCTGGTCTATGTGGGCCTCGGCCGCCAGCCGGTGGCCTGGATGGCGGAGCTGCTGGCGGCCCGCAATCGCTCGCTGGGCGCGCCCACCTATGCGCCCGATGGCCTTTACCTCACTGGCGTGGACTACCCGGGCTTCGATCTGCCCGAGTCGGATAACAGCCGCGAGATACTCGACTCGGTGTGACGCCGACCACCGGTCGCGCGCTGGCCGGCGGCTTGGCCGCGCTCGGCGCGCGAGCCCGAGGAGCCTAACCGACGAGCCAGGGCATGATGTCGTGCTGGCCGGTGGTTTTCAGGGCGAAGTCGTCGGCGTCGTCGCGGACGTCGAGCACGATCACATTGTGTTCGCCAGCCCCGAGATGGACGCTTTCGGCGGCGCCCGTGGCCATGTCCCAGAGCGTGAGATTGTCGTCCAGTCCGCTGGCGTCGATGACGCTGAACTTGCCGTCGGCCAGTTCCAGCCAGGTGTCGTTCTCGTCATCCCAGCCCCAGCGGTTGTCGTAGTCGGCATCGCCGCCGGGGCCGCCTGTACAATTTGGCGGTTTGGCCGTCCGGGCTTGTCATCATGCAGCGCACCCGTATCAAGATCTGTGGTTTTACCCGCGAGGCCGACCTCGACGCCGCCGTGGCGCTGGGGGTGGATGCCGTGGGCCTGGTGTTCTATCCGCGCAGCAAACGCTGCCTGAGCCTCGAACAGGCCGCGGCCCTGCGCCGCCGGCTGCCGCCTTTCGTCTCGGCGGTGGCGCTCACCGTCAATGCGCCCGCCGACGATCTCGAGCGCATCATCGAAACCGTGCGACCGGATCTCTTGCAGTTCCATGGCGACGAGTCGCCAGAGCACTGCCTGCGCTTCGGCCTGCCTTATCTGCGGGCGTTCCGGGTGGGCGCCCCCGGCCTCGGGTCCCCCGAGGCTTTGCTAGAATCATGTCAGCGCCACATGGCGGCGGCGGGCTGGCTGTTCGATAGCCATTCCGCCGGCTATGGCGGCAGCGGCAGGAGCTTCGATTGGTCATGTCTTTCTCTTCTCGCCCACAGCGAACGCGCGCGTCCGGCCGTTTTGTCTGGTGGGTTGCATGCCGAAAAGGTCTTTCAGGCCATCGCTGAGGTGCGCCCCTACGCGCTCGACGTCAGCAGTGGCGTCGAAACCTCGCCGGGCATCAAGTGTCCGATCAAAATGCAGCAATTCATCCAGCAGGTGCGGCTGGCCGATGCCGCCCCGGAGTGAGCCATGAAACCCTATGATCTACCCGACGCCGCCGGCTACTTTGGCCGGTACGGCGGCAGCTTCGTATCCGAAACCCTGGTGCATGCGCTAGACGAGCTCAAGGCCGCCTACGCCCATTACCAGAACGATCCCGAATTCCTGGCCGAGTTCGCCTACGAACTCAAGCATTTCGTGGGCCGGCCCAGCCCCGTGTACCACGCCAGGCGCTGGTCCGAGCAGCTGGGCGGCGCCCAGATCTGGTTCAAGCGCGAAGACCTCAACCATACCGGCGCGCACAAAGTCAACAACTGCATCGGCCAGGCCCTGCTGGCCCGCCGCATGGGCAAGCCGCGCGTGATCGCCGAAACCGGCGCCGGCCAGCATGGCGTGGCCACCGCTACGGTGGCCGCGCGCTACGGCATGGAGTGCGTGGTGTACATGGGCGCCGAAGACGTGCGCCGCCAGGCCGCCAACGTGTACCGCATGAAGCTGCTGGGCGCTACCGTGGTGCCGGTGGAATCGGGCTCGCGTACGCTCAAGGACGCCCTCAACGAAGCCATGCGCGACTGGGTGACCAATGTCGAGAACACCTTCTACATCATCGGCACGGTAGCCGGGCCGCAGCCCTATCCGGCGATGGTGCGCGACTTTCAAACCGTGATCGGCAAGGAGTGTCTCGAGCAGATGCCCGCCGAAACCGGCCGCCAGCCGGATGCCGTGATCGCCTGCGTGGGCGGCGGCTCCAACGCCATCGGCATCTTCCACCCCTATATTCCGCACCAGAATGTGCAGTTGATCGGCGTCGAGGCCGCCGGCGATGGCCTGGAGACCGGCCGCCACGCCGCCTCGCTCACCGGCGGTTCGCCCGGCGTGCTGCACGGCAACCGTACCTATCTGCTGCAGGACGACGATGGCCAGATCCTGGAAACACATTCGGTATCGGCCGGCCTGGATTATCCCGGCGTCGGCCCCGAGCATGCCTGGCTGAAGGACAGCGGGCGCGCCAGCTACGTTACCGTCACCGACGAGGAGGCCCTGGCCACCTTCCACGCCTGCTGCCGGATCGAAGGCATCATGCCGGCGCTGGAGTCGTCGCATGCCATTGCGCACGCGGTGCGGCTGGCGCCCACGCTACCCGCCGACAAAATCCTGCTGGTCAACCTGTCGGGTCGTGGCGACAAAGACATGCACACCGTGGCCGAACGCGGAGGATTCCAACTATGAACGCGCCATCCTCCCCGGCGGGCGCCTCCCGCCGCCTGCACGACACCCTGCAAGCCTGCCGCGAGCGCGGGCGCACCGCGTTGATCCCGTATCTCATGGCGGGTGATCCGAGCGCCGACGCCACCGTGGCCATCATGCACGCCGCGGTGGCGGCGGGCGCGGATGTCATCGAACTGGGGGTGCCGTTTTCCGACCCGATGGCCGATGGCACGGTGATCCAGCAGGCGGCCGAGCGCGCGCTCGCACAGCGCGTCAGCCTGCGCCGTGTGCTGGAAGTCGTGGCCGATTTCCGCCGCGACGACGCCGCCACGCCCGTGGTGCTGATGGGCTATGCCAATCCGGTGGAACGCATGGGCGCCGCCGAGTTCGCCAGGGCCGCCGGCGAGGCTGGCGTCGACGGCGTGTTGATCGTGGACTACCCGCCCCACGAAGCGGGCGAGTTCAGCGCCTATCTGGCCGAGCAAGGCATCGACCCGATCTTCCTGATTGCGCCCACCACCACGTCCGAGCGTATCCGGCAGCTTGCCCGGCTCGCACGGGGCTATGTGTATTATGTGTCGCTCAAGGGCGTCACGGGCGCCGGCCACCTCGACACCGCAGACGTCGCCCGCAAGGTCGCCGAGATCCGTCGCCACATCGCCGTGCCGGTGGGCGTGGGCTTCGGCATCCGCGACGCCGCCAGCGCCTGCGCGATCGCCGAGGTGGCCGATGCGGTGGTCATCGGCTCGCGCCTGGTGCAGGAAATCCAGCTGGCCGCCACCCATGCCGCGGAACCCTCGGCGGTGGCGGGCGACTCGGCGCGCGCCGCCGGCGCTTGGCTGGGCTTGATCCGCCAGGCGCTCGACGCGCGTCACGGCTAAGCGCCGGAGCCGGCCATGGCGGCGCCCAGCGAATTCGTGCGCTACCAGTGCGATCGCCTGCAATTCCTCGGTGCCGTCGAGCCGCGCCGCATGTTCAGCGGCCATGGGCTGTTTCTCGATGGCCGGATGTTCGCCCTGGTGATCGACGACGAACTGTATCTGAAAGCGGACGCGGGGAATCGCCCAGTCTTCGAGACGCGCGGTATGCGTGTTTTCAGCTATTCGCGTCGCGGCAAAATAGTGGAGCTCGGCTACTACGCGCTGGATGCGGAGGCCCAGGAAGACGAGGGATTGTTGCTCGATCTCGCGCGGCTGGCGCTGGAGGCGGCGTGGCGCGCCCCCAGGCCACCCGCCCGCCGCCGGCGATCATCCGAAACCCCGCTTCAGGGGGCCGCCAGAAACCGCTCGGCCAGGTGAACCCAGTACGCCGAGCCGATGGCGATGTTGCGATCATTGAAGTCGTAACCGGGATTGTGCACCGCGCATGACCCGGCGCCGTCGCCATTGCCGATGATCAGATAGCAGCCGGGCACCTTTTCCAGCATGAAGGCGAAGTCCTCGCTGGCGGAGATGGCGGGGCCCTGGCGGACAACCTGCTCGGCGCCGACGAGGCCGATGCCCACCTCGCGGGCGAACTCGGTTTCCGCCGCGGTGTTGACGAGCACCGGATAACCTCGGCGGAAGTCGATCTCGGCCCGCACACCGTAGCTCTCGGCCTGGGCCGCGACCAGCGCCTTCAGGCGCCGTTCGAGCAGTTCGCGCGTCTCGCGGGTCAGGGCGCGGATCGTCAGTTCCAGGACGGCCGTCTGGGGAATCACATTGTTGGCATGGCCGGCATGGATGGCGCCGACGGTGATCAGCGCCATCTCCATGGGGTTGGCGTTGCGCGACACGATGGTCTGCAAGGCCATCACGATGCTCGAAGCCGCCACGATGGGATCGACGGTCAGGTGAGGCTCGGCGCCATGGCCGCCCACGCCGTGCAGGGTAATCGTCGCGTAGTCGGACGAGGCCATCATCGCCCCTTCGCGAAACACCAGCCGGCCCTGCGGCACGCCGGGACCGTTATGCATGGCGAAGACCGCGTCGCAGGGAAACCGGTCGAACAGACCTTCCTCCATCATGCGCCGCGCGCCGCCGCCGCCTTCTTCGGCGGGTTGGAAAATGAGGTTGAGCGTGCCCGAGAACTCGCCGTGGTGTGCCAGGTGGCGGGCGGCGGCCAGCAGCATGGCCGTGTGGCCGTCGTGGCCGCAGGCGTGCATCACGCCATCGCGGCGGCTGGCATATGGCAGGCCGGTCGCTTCGGTGATCGGCAGGGCGTCCATGTCGGCGCGCAGACCCAATCGCTTGCCGCCGCTGCCACGGCGCAGTTGCGCGACCACGCCGGTGACTCCCAGGCCGCGCTCGACGCGATAGCCCCAGGTCTGCAGGTACTCGGCCACCAGCTCGCTGGTCTGGTACTCCTCGTAGGCGAGTTCGGGATATTGATGAATGCGGTGGCGGATCGCGATGAAGTCATCGGCTTGGGCTTGCATCTGGCGCAGATGCCGCTCGGCGGTTCGAGGCATGTCGAATCTCATGTTGGAAAAAGGTCAGGGGCGTCGCGCCATGTGGGCGGACAGCTTGCGCCACGGCAGATCGGCCGGGTCGGCGGCCATGGGGCCGGCGGCCTTGGCGACCAGGATGGCTTCGGCGATCGGGGCAAAGTCGGCCCGGAAATGTACCGAGCTTTTGTTGACCAGCAGCTTCATGCGTTCGGGCTCGATGCCCACGTGGCGATACAGCTCGCGATCGAGCATCTGCGGCTTGGCGCTGGCCACGGCGATCAGCACGCCTTCCAGCTCCAGGCAGGCGCATGGCCCCAGCTCGACGCTGGGCGCCATCGTCATCGGGCCTTTCAGCGCCACGTGCCCGTCGCCGAGCGCGCGCACGGTGTAGCGGCCCCACACGGGCGGGTCGCTGCGCTGCCCGCTGAAGGTGGGCACCGCCGTGCCGACCGCCAGCGTAAGCTGGGCACCGACGCCCGCCGCATGCGCGGCCGCCGCCGCCGCGGGATCGTACAGCATGCCGAGCGCAATCCCGCTGGGAAAGCGCCGGCCGGCGCCTTCCGCGAGCAGCGCGTGCAGCATGCCGGTGGTGTTGCCGTCGGCGCCGGCGCCAGGGTTGTCTTGCGTATCGGCGATCACGACCGGCCTCTGTGCGCTGGCCGCGATATCGAGCGCGGTGGCGACCGCCGTGCGCGGTTCGAGGATATCGAGCCGCCACTGCGAGCGGGGCTGGTCGACGCGGGAATGCAGTTGCCGCACCGCCGCGGGCGCCTCATCGCCGTAGGCCCAGATCACCGGCCCGCACTCTTCGATATCGGCGGCGGGGAATCCGGGGGCGAAGCTGGCGACGACATCATGCGCGGCGTCGAGGGCGCCGAGCGCGCCAAAGATCGATGCCGTCGGCTCGATCATCGTGGTCTGCACATTCAGCGGCAACAGGAATGACAGCCGCGCCGCGTGCAGCGGTTCGCGCTCGCCGCGCGCCAGGCGCCGCTGCAACAGCACCGCCGCGCGGCGGCCGGTGTCGGCCATGTCGGTATGGGGATAGGTGCGGTAGGCGACCAGCGCGTCGGCCGCGTCGAACATGCGCTGCGTGACGTTGGCGTGCATGTCCAGACTCGCGATGATGGGCCGCGCGGGACCGACCATCGCGCGCACGCGTGCCAGCAGCTCGCCTTCGGCGTCGTCGACGTGTTCGGCGACGGCGGCGCCGTGCAGGTCGAGGTAGACCGCGTCCAGCCCTTGTTCGAGCGCCTGGCCGACGTCGTCGAGGATCACGCCGGCCAGGCGCTCGAAGGCATCGCGCGTAACATGCGCCGACGGCGTGGCGCCGGCCCAGCACGAAGGCAGGAGCGACCAGCCGCGCTCTCGTGCGCCGGCCATGAAGCCGGCGATCGCGATGTTGCCGTGCCGCAGGCGTTCGACCATGGCGGCGCCCCGCACGAAAGCGGGAAACGTATCGCCACGCTGAAAGGCGGCCCAGTCGGCGCGGCTGGGAGCAAAGGTATTGGTCTCGTGTTGAAAGCCGCCGATGAGGATGCGCATCGTCATGCCAGTATGGGTTGAGGAGCGGCCGGCTCGCGGCTTCCGAAGGCGAATCCTCGCCCCGGCGCGGCGGCCAGCAGGGTCTTGGTGTAAAGATGCTGCGGCGCAAAGAACACGTCGTTGATCCTGCCCTGTTCGACGATGCGCCCCTGCTGCATCACGATGACGCGATCGCAGATCTGGCTGGCCACGCGCAGGTCGTGGGTGATGAACAGGATGCCGATCCGCAGGCGTTGCTGGATGTCGTTGAGCAGATCCAGGATCTGCGCCTGTACCGACACGTCCAGCGCCGATACCGCTTCGTCGGCGATCAATACCTTCGGCTCGCAGGCCAGCGCCCGGGCAATGGAGATGCGCTGGCGCTGCCCTCCTGAGAACTGGTTCGGATAGCGATGCAGCGCGGAGGGTTGCATGCGCACGAGGCGCATCAGCTCCTCGGCGCGCCGCCAGGCCTGTTCGCGCGGCACGCCGAAGTTCAGCGGCCCTTCGATGATGGAGGCGCCGACGGTCTGGCGAGGGTTCAGCGACCGGTATGGATCCTGGAACACCACCTGTACCTGGCGCCGGAATGGCGACAGCGTCCGGCCCCGCGCCTTGGCCACCGATTGGCCGCCCGCGAGGATGTCGCCGCTGCTGGGTTCGATCAGCCGCGCGATGCAGCGCGCCACGGTGGACTTGCCCGAGCCGGATTCGCCCACGATGCCGACCGTTTCGCCGGGATGCACCGAGAGGGAAATATCCGTCGCCGCCTGCACCGTGCGCCGCCGGCCCGGCCAGGAGCCGGTCGCGTAGGTCTTGCTCAGCGCCCGGGCGTCGAGCAGCGCCGGGCCGTCGGGCAGTGGCGGACGCGAGCGGCCGCCGAGCTCGGGTACGGCGGCGAGCAGCATGCGGGTGTAGTCTTGGCGCGGCGCCTGCAGCACGTCGAGCTTGTTGCCTTGCTCGACCATGCGGCCGAGTTGCATGACCACCACGCGATCGGCAATCTCCGCCACGACGCCGAAATCATGGGTAATGAACAGCACGGCGGTGCCGTTCTCGCGCTGCAGCTCGGTGATGAGCTTCAGGATTTCGGCCTGGGTCGTCACGTCGAGCGCGGTGGTGGGCTCGTCGCAGATCAGGAGGGCAGGCTTCAGGATGAGCGCGATGGCGATCACGATGCGCTGCCGCTGCCCGCCCGACAACTGATGGGGATACGAGGCATAAATGCGCTCGGGTTCCGGCAGCCGCACGCGGGCGAAGATGCGCAGCACCTCGCGCCGGCGCTCGGCGGCCGACAGCCGGGTGTGCTCGCGCAGGATCTCGTCCACCTGGTCGCCGCAGCGCTGTACCGGATTCAGGGCGGTCATGGGTTCCTGGAATACCATCGCCATCGCCGGGCCGCGCAGGCGCCGCAACTGCGTCAAGGTGAGCGGCAGAAGCTCGCGGCCATTCAGCGTGATGCCGCCCTCGATCGCCTTCAAGCCGGCCGGCAGCAGCCCCATCACCGCCTGCGCGATCACCGACTTGCCCGAGCCCGATTCACCGAGCAGGCAAACGGTCTGTCCGGCGGCCACCTCGAAGTCGATATGCTCGACCGCCAGCGGCCGGTCGGCGCCGGCCGGCAGGGTGATGCTCAGCTTGCGTACGGCTAGTACCGGCTCCGTGGCAGCCCTGGGAAGGGCGGGGCTTGCGCTTTGGCTCGTGGTCATAGTTTCAGCCTCCACGCTTGTTGAACTTCGGGTCCAGCGTGTCGCGCAGGCCGTCGCCGAGCAGATTCACGGCCAGCACCGTGAACGAGAGTAAAAGACCCGGGAACAGCACGCTCTGGGGATATTGCGTGAACTGCGTGCGGCCTTCGGCCATGATATTGCCCCAGGTCGGAATCTCGGGCGGCATGCCCACGCCGAGGAAAGAAAGGATGGCCTCGACCAGGATGGCGGCGGCGCAGACATAGGTGCCCTGGATGATGAGCGGCGCGATGGCGTTGGGCAGGATGTGGCGCGTCAGCACCTTCCAGGCCGGTGTGTCGAGCGCGACCGCCGCTTCGACGTAGGGTTCTTCGCGGATGGTCAGCACCACCGAGCGCACCAGCCGGGCGACGCGCGGGATCTCGGGCACGGCGATGGCGATGACGATGGTGGCGAGGCTGGGCTGCCAGACTGCGATCAGCGTGATGGCGAACAAGATGCCGGGAATCGCCATCACGCCATCCATGATGCGCATGATCACCCCATCCAGGCGGCGAAAGTAGCCAGCGGCCAGGCCAAGCAGAATGCCGATGGCCAGTGCGAGCAGCGCCACGCCCGCGCCCACCGCGAGCGAGACGCGCGCGCCGTAGAGCATGCGGCTCCAGAGGTCGCGCCCCAGACTGTCGCTGCCCAGGGCAAACCAGTGCTGGAAGGTGTCGCCGCCCAGGGTCATGAATTCGGCGCTCGTGCCGGGCGGCAGGTTGGCGCTGGCGGGGTCGATCAGGGTCGGATCGATGGTGCCCAGCCAGGGCGCCGCCGCGGCGCCGGCAACGAGCAAGGCCAGCACGCAGGCGCCAAAGCGCACGGCGCCGTTGCGCCACAAGCGCCGCGCCGTCGAAACGCCGCGGGGCGCCGTGGTGGCGGGCGATTCGATATTTGGCGTGAAGGATTCCGGCCTCCCGGCCGGAGCTCCTCCGCCACCCTTCAGGGGAGCCTTCGGCTCCAGGGAACGACTGCCTCGCTTGACCCCGCCCTGAAGGACGGGGCTTGCGCTTTGGCTCGTGGTCAGGCCGGACAAGGGTTCGCTCATGGTGCGGGTCGCTGTCATCTTGAAGCGGTCATGAAAAAGGAGGCTGGCGCTCGGGCCGTGGCTCAGTACCGGATGCGGGGATCGAACAGCACGTAGCTGGCATCGACCAGAAAGTTGATCAGCACATAGATGATCGAGAAGAAGAGCGTGATGCCCTGGATCAGGGGGTAGTCCCGCGAGAGCACGGCATCGATCGTGAGTTGTCCGAGCCCCGGGATCGCGAATACCGTCTCGGTCACGACCACGCCGCCGATGAGCAGCGCCACGCCGATGCCGATCACCGTGACGATGGGCACCGCCGCGTTGGAGAGGGCATGGCGCACCAGCACCTGGCGCTCGCTGATGCCTTTGGCGCGCGCCGTGCGGATATAGTCCTCGGTTAGCGCCTCCGCCACCGCCGCCCGTGTCACGCGGGCGATCAGCGCCAGGTAAATGATGGATAGCGTGAGCGCGGGCAAGGCCAGGTGGGTGAGCCACGGCAGCACGCCGTCGGCCAGCCTGGCGTAGCCCTGCACCGGCAGCCAGCCGGTCTTGAGCGCCACGCCCCAGATCAGCAGGTAGCCGATGACGAAGGTCGGGATCGAAAAGCCGAGCACCGAGAAGCTCATCAGCGCACGGTCCAGCCAGCCGCCATGGCGCCAGGCGGCCAGCACGCCCAGCGGCACGGCCAGCAGCACCGTCAGCACGATGGTCAGGGCCGCCAGCGACAACGTGGGCTCGATGCGCTGGCCGATGAGCGAAGCGACGCTCTGATTCAGGAACAGCGACTTGCCCAGCTCGCCTTGCAGCACCTGGCCCGACCATTGGACGAACTGCAGAGGCAGGGGTTGATCCAGCCCCAGCTGGGCGCGAACCTGTTCGATCTGGGCGAGCGAAGCGCTATCGCCGACCATGATGGCCGCCGGATCGCCGGGCGCCAGGCGCGTCATGAGGAACACGATCAGCGCGACGATCACGAGCACGGGGACGGTTGCCAGAGTGCGGCGTAGCAGAAAGGTCAGCATGGCGGGGCACGGTCAGCTAAAAGAGGGGACAAAAACAGGCGGCGTGGTCGCGCCGCCCGGCGACGCGAGGTTCAACCGCCGTTCTTGCGCAGGTTCCAGAACACATTGACCGGCGCGGTGATCACGCCGCTGACCACGTCTTTGCGGATCACCGATTGCGGGCGCTGCTCGCCGAGGGGGGCCATCAGGCCGCTGTCGAAGGCGGCGATCTGGATCTCCTCGGCCAGGCGCTTGCGCTGCGCAGGGTCGGTGGTGGCCACGAACTCGGCCTTCAGCCGCTCGATCTCATCGTTGACGGCCCAGCCGAACCAGCCCTGTTCGCCATTGCCGGTAAGCGGCGCGAAGTACAGCGGATTCATGTTGTCGCTGTTGCCCCAGCCGGTGATGAACAGGTTCCAGCCGCCGTTGGCGACCGGGTCTTTCTTGGCGCGGCGCATCAGCAGCGTCGGCCAGTCCATCGCCTGCATATCGACCTTGAAACCGGCTTCCCGCAACAATTGCGCCATGACCGGCGGCAGCTTGTTCAGCAGGCCGAAATCGGCCGGTTGCATCAACACCACGGGCTTGCCGTCGTAGCCCGCTTCCTTCAGCAGTTGCTTGGCCGCCGCGAACTGCGGTTTGCCGGTGAAGTAGGAGGTCTGCTCGGAAGCCAGCGGCGAACCGCAGGGATAGAGCGAGGTGCAACTGGTGTATAGCTCGGGGAACACCAACTGGGCGCGCAACAGCGCCTGCTGGTTGACGGCCATCAGCGCCGCCTGGGCGATCTTGGGATTGTCGAACGGCGGGATGTGGTGGTTCAGGTGCAGGAAGTACGAACCGGGCGAGGTGCCGGCCACCACCTCGAGCTTCGGATTGGCTTTCAGCGCCTCGTAATGTTCGTAGGGCATCCACGACAACATGTCGATCTCGCCGTTGGTGATGGCGCTCACCTGGGTCTGGGCGTCTTTCAGGATGATCCACTCCACCCGGTCGACGTAAACGTTCTTGCCGCCGGCCAGGCCGGAGGGCTCCTCGCTGCGCGGCACGTAGTCGGTATTCTTCAGGTAAACGACCTTTTCGCCGGCCCGGAACTCGTCCTTCGCGAACACATAGGGCCCGGAGCCGATGTACTCTTCGATCTGCTTGTCGGCCGGGGTATTGGCGACGCGCTCGGGCATGATGAAGGCGGGACTGCCCGACGGCTTGGCGAGCGCCTCCAGCACCATGCCGAAGGGCTGCTTGAACGTCATCCGGAAGCCCCGCTCATCCACCGCTTCCAGCGTATCCAGCGCCGCGAACAGCCGCTGGCCCAGGTTGTCGCGCTGGCCCCAGCGCCGAAGCGAGGCGATCACGTCCGCCGAGGTCACCGGCTTGCCATCGTGGAAGGCGAGCCCATCGCGCAACTGGAAAGTCCAGGTTTTTGCATCCGGCGAGGCGGTGTAGGTGTCGACCATCTGCGGCCGCACCTGGCCCTCGCCATCGATGGCGAACAGCGTGTCGTAAACCATATAGCCATGGTCGCGGGTGACGAAGGCCGTGGTCCAGATCGGATCCAGAATCTTCAGATCGGCCTGCGGCACGATGCGCAGGACATTATCGTCCTGAGCGGCGACGGCGGTGGCGGCGCTCAGCGCGATCAGCGCCGTACCGAAACAGCGGGTGAGGGAAGAAAAGAGTGTCATGGCGACTCTCCTGGGTTGCGGTGGCGAAGCCCGTTGACAGACGGGTGTTGGATGGCAGTGCGGAGCAGTGGCCCTGGCCTCGGTGACGAGTCAGGCGGCCTTGCCGGAGCGCGCGCGCTTGGTGGCGCGAGACGCGGATTTGACGGGTGTTTGGGCGGGCAGGGGAGGCAGGCTGCTGATCTGATCGGCGGCGCGAGCGAGCTTATGTAGGCAGGTTTCGAAGATGGCGTGCTCCTCATCGCTGAGCGCCTCGCGGAACGCCTTGAGGGCCGCGCGGCCGATACGTTCGGCGTTCATGACCACCGCAACGCCTTCATCGGTGAGATACAGGCAGATCTGCCGCGCATCGGTGGGGCCGACGGAGCGCAGCACCAGCCCACGCCGCACCAGCGCGGTGATCGCCTTGGACGCCAGGGTTTTTTCGAGGTGGCTGATCTCGATCAGGCGGGTGAGCGTTAATCCCGGCTCATTGCCAATGAAGCGCAGCAACCGCACCTCGCGCAGATTGACGCCGCATTCGCGCTGATACTGTTCCGATGCCTGGGCCTTCATGCGCTCATTGACGACATCGAGCGTGATCGTGACGTAATCGACCTGCAGATTCAGGGGTTGCCGCTTATTCGTTGCATTAGGCATCAGATTCAAATGGAAATAGTTGAAACTTTCACCTAATGTAGGGTGTGACTCGGTCACGAGAAATTGGGATATACCCCTAGAACTCCAGGTCTCAGGCTGACCACGGGCTCAAGCGCAAGCCCCGGTCCACCTCGCGGCCTGCATGTCGCTCGAATTCCGATTCAAACCATCACACTGCCGGCATTGATGTTCAGATTGATGCCGGTGATGTGGCGTGCCGCGTCCGATGCCAGAAAAAGCGCGGCGGCGGCGCAGTCTTCGACGTCGATCAGCGTGCGCAAGGGATTTTGCTGTGCAATGGTTTGCAGGCTGGCGGTATCGCGCAAAGCGCGAACCCTGGCGGTGGCGACGGTGCCTGGCGAGATGGCATTGACGGTAATGCCTTGTGGCCCCAGTTCTTTGGCGAGCAAGCGGGTGAACCCCAAGACTCCCGCTTTGGCCGTGCCGTAGGGCACATATGACGGCGCATAGGGATTGGGCGTGACGCCAGCTTGCGACGCAATGTTGATGATGCGGCCGGATTGCTGCTTGCTCATCGTTGGGATAACGGCCCGGGAACAACGGAACACGCTGCTCAGATTCAGGGTGATCATGCGTTCCCATTCTTCGTCGTCGACATCGGCGGTTTCGGCCCAGCGCCCAAAGCCGCCAGCCGAATTGACCAGCACGTCGATTCGTTGCCAACGCAGCTGGATCTCGCTTACCAGGTGGCTTAATTGTCGGGTTGAAGTGCAGTCTGCCTGTACCGGCCAAAGATGGTCGCTCGTGATCTCGGGCGGGCTGCGCGTCAGGGCTTCTACTTCGCTATCGATATCGACCGCGACAACGCCGACCCGTTGACGGGCGAAAGCCAGGGCGACCGCCGACCCTATGCCGTGGGCAGCCCCCGTGACGATGACAACTTTGTGCGGGATATTCGGCATCGCCACGCTCCGGAAATCGTTGGTTGACGGAGCCGGGCGGCCACTCGGGGCGGCCGCCAGCAGGGATCAATCAAGCTGGGCGCCGCTGTCTTGCACGACTTTCGCCCATTTCGTCACCTCATCCTGCAAATAGTCCCTCAGCTCTTCGGGGGAACTGCCGGAGAGGGCGATCGCGTCGCGCGCCAGCCGATCACGGTATTCGTCGTCCGCCAGCACCTGGCGAATGGCGGCGTTCAGTTTGTCGATGATGGGTTTGGGTGTGCCGGCCGGCGCGAAAATGCTGTACCAGGCGCCGACATCGAAGCCTGGAAACCCGGCCTCGGCGACGGTCGGCAGTTCGGGCGCGATCGCGGCCCGCTGTGCGCTGCTGACCGCGATGGGGCGCAGCGTGCCCGCCTCGATATGGCCGGCCACCGTGCCGAAAGTGACGAACATCATATGCGCTTCGCCCGCCATGACGTCACGCACGCCCATGGCTGTCGCTTTGTGCGGAATGTGAACCAGGTCGATACCGGCGTCGCGTTTCAGGACCTCCGCCGCCAAGTGGGCTCCGCTACCGGTGCCGCTTGAGGCGTAGTTCAATTTGCCTGGCTGTTCCTTGGCCACCTTCACCAGGTCCTGGACGCTGTGGACGGGTAGGGATGGGTTGACGACCAGCACATAGGGCGCCGCCCCCAGGAGCGCCACCGGTTCGAAATCGCGGATCGGATGGTAGGCCAGGTTTTTGTACAGGGCGGGGTTGACCGCCATTTGGGTGTTGAGCGCCAGCACCAGGGTATAGCCGTCGGGCGCGGCGCGGGCAACGTGCTGCATGGCGATGGACCCGCTGGCGCCACCACGGTGATCGACAATAACGTCCGCGCCGAGAATCTTGGACATTTTCTCGGCTAGCGGACGTCCAACGATGTCGATGCCGCCACCGGGGGGATAGGGAATAACCAGATAAATCGGGCGTTCAGGGTAGTTGTCGGTTTGGCTGAGCGCGGTAGCCGGCACGGTGAGCGTCAGCGCCGTGAGGCCGAGGGTTGCGGCCAGTAAGCCACGCCGCGTCCATCGGCCACAGGGCGCCTGAGGCGCGACGAAGGTGGAGTCGGTCTTCGATGTCATGAGCTGTCTCCTCTCTGAGGGCGGCACGCTCTTTTTTATCGGTATGGAATGAGCGTTCATGGATGCCTCTGCCATTTTAAGAAGCTGGCACCGCATTCAGCTTCATTTATTTGCAAGACTATGTTTTTCATCTTGGAAGTCTCGGCGACTTCCAGGTGACCGAACGGCGGCTTCCGCAAATCTGAATTGACGACGCCAAACGGGATTGACAGAATGGAGTTCGGTCCTGGAAGGTGCCGGGGTCGCGAGGTTCGCCCCTCTCACCTACCGAAAAACCAGGAGGAGTCATGACGGCAGTCTCGAGACCCTTTGGGGCTAGAGAAATCAGTGTCCCACCCGACTTTCGATGGCCGGGAGGCCAGCGCATCGGTATCGTTTTCCGGGTTGCGCTGGAGTCGTGGAGCGATGGCGTGTGGCCCGGCATCAGCCCGATGGGCAATCCGCTCAAGCCGGGATATCCGGATCTGAACGCCCGCAGTTGGGGCGATTATGGCGTTAGGCGCGGCATTCATCGCGCCCTCGATACCTTGGCGCGCCACGATGTCCGCGCCACGATCATAACGAATGGGATCATCGCCGAACGCCATCCGGAAATCGTGCGACGCTGCCTTGCCGAGGGGCACGAAGTATGCGCGCACTCCTACGCCATGGACGTCATGCCCTCCTATCTGACACCGCTCGAGGAGGCCGAGAATATCCGGCGCACCACCGACTTGATCGAAGCCGCGGGAGGCGTGCGTCCACTCGGCTGGATCAGCCCACGGGCGACGCCAACCGAACACACCTACCGCTTGTTGGCCGAGGCCGGGTACCAGTGGCATGGGGATACGCTCGATGACGATCTGCCCTATCTCCAGGATTTTGGCGATCATCGTATCGTGGCGATTCCAGGCACGATGGAAGTCAATGATTTGCCCTTGGCCAACGCTCGCCAGCCCGCCGAAGTCTATGTCAAGAACTTTGAGCGCTGGCTGACGTATGTGCAGGCCAATGCGCTCGAAGTGGTCAAGATCGACCCCACCATTCATGCGCACTGCTATGGCCGGGCCGCCGGCATCTGGGCTTTCGATGAGGTGTTGGCCATGGCGAAGCAGGCATCCAACGTGTGGATCGGTACCCGTGGCGAGATCGCCGCCCATGTGCTCGAACCCTGACGCGGGAACCTCAAGGAACGCATCATGATTCTGTATCTGCAACCGATGCTGCCGCGGAGCGATCGAGCGAGGCAACACAATCCGGAGGTGTACGGCAACGATATCACGACGTACCGGAGCACCTATTCCGAAACCGGCCCCAACATTCCGCAACTGGTGTTGGTTGAACAACCGGAGCCTGGATCGGCCTTGCTGCCGCACTACCATGCTTCCGACCAGTTTCAGGTATTCATGGATGGCGGCGGTCAGTTGGGCAAGCACTCCCTGCAGCCCTTGGCGATTCACTACACCAACAAGTTCACCGGTTATGGGCCGATCGTGGCGGGGCCACAAGGTGTTGCCTATTATGTTTTTCGGCCAGCGGCCGACCCCCTGGGGGCCGGGCAGTACGTGCATCGGGTCGAATCACGCCAACGGATCAAGGATTACACAGGGCGGCGGCGAATGCTGATGGCCGATGGCATCGCCATCGCGCAAACCGATGCACTCGCCCGGTTGGACGACGTCGCGACCGAGAGGTTGTTCGCGGTTGGCCCGGAGGAACCCGATGCCGGGACGTTCGCCGACATCGTGTCGTTGGGCCGGAACCGCCGGATCACACTTGCCGACCCCGCCAATGGCGGTGGTCAGGTCGTCCTGGTTCTCGCCGGCGGCTTGCGGCACGAAGGCGGCGAGCTGGAACCCCGCTCGGCGATCGCCTTGACGCGCGACGAGTCGTCCATCACCCTGCAAGCGGGCGAGGCCGGCGCGCAAGTGCTGGTCATGCAATATCCCAGGCCCCACAGCTGAGTTCCGCGCGCGCCGAAACGCGCGCCGCTACCCCAAGCACGACACAGGGAGGCATGACCGTGGCGATTTTGCCTTTGCTGGATGAACAAGACCGGCCCGAGTTAGCCGAGCTGGCACGCACGATACGCCAGCAAAGGCAAGGGCGATTACCGCCGTTGTACGCCTTGCTGCTTAATAGTCCGGCGCTGGCGCAGGGCTGGCTGGGCTTTTTCACCGCCTTGCGGCAGCGAAGCCGGTTGCCGGACCGGCTGAGGGAGCTGGCCATACTGCGCGTGACCCAGCAATCGGCTGCCCGGCACGAGTTCCGCTCGCACGTTCGATTCGCCCTCGCCGCCGGGATCACGCAGCGGCAGATCGACGAGCTTGGCGACGGCTGTCTGGCAAGCGATCTGGCAAGCCTCGATCGTCTCTGCCTAAGCTATGCCGATCGTCTGCTTGCCAACGATTGCGACCCTGCCTGGGCAGCCGCCGAGCTACTACCGCACTTCTCCGACGCGGAAGTCCTGGAATTGACCACCACGGTTGCCGCCTACCGCATGGTTGCCACCGTATCGCGCAGCCTTGGACTTGCCGATACGTTTCGCGGCTAAAGGCGGTCTTGCGGCCGGGCGTCCGGCAGTATCCACGCCCGTTGCAAGGCAGCGGGCCTGGAGCATCCCTTATCCACCAAGCCCCAGCTCCTGGATCAAGGGTTGCCAGAGGGCATGCTCCTTGATGATCTCATCCCGGTACTCCTGCGGCGACAGGGCCGCCGCTTGTACGCCCATGCTTTCGTACTTCGCGCGGGTATCCGGCTCCGCCAGCACTTCCTGGATAGCCTGGTTCAGCGCCTCCACCACCGCGGGCGGCGTTTGCGCAGGGGCGAGCAGGCCCGTCCAGACGACAGCCTCGAAACCCGGCAGCGTTTGATTGAGAGGCGGCACGCCGGGCAGTTGCGGGCTGGGCTCCGGCATCGACATGCCCAGGACCTTGAGCTTGCCGTCTTGAACATACTGCCCGAAGGTGCCCGAGGGCAGGGTGAAGACCGCGTCGATCTCGCCGGCCACCAAGGCCACGGTGAAGCGGGAGCCGCCTTGATAGGGAATCATTTCCAGGTCTACGCCGGCCTCGCGAAACAGATATTCGCTGGCGACATGGCCGAACGAGCCTATGCCCGCCGTGCCATAACTGAGCTTGCCTGGGTTGGCCTTGGCGTGCGCGACGAATTCCCGCAGGTTATCCGCTGGCACCGAGGGGTGAACGTAGAGCACGGAGGGCGACTTGGTCACCGTGCCGACCGGTGTGAAATCCTGCAGTGGCTCGAAACCAGCGTTGGGTTGGGCAAAAGGCACGATGGAGGTGTGGCTCGACGTGACGGCGAGCAAGGTATTGCCGTCGGCGGCGGATTGCGCGACATGGCGGGCTGCGATCGCGCCCGACGCGCCCGGCTTGTTGAGAACCAGAACATTGCGATCCAGCTTTTCTCCCAGCCGTTCCGCAAGAACTCGCATGGAAACATCGGTGAGACCTCCCGCGGTGAGCGGCAGTACGATCTCCAGCGGTGGCTGGACGGAGGTCTGGGCGAAGGTAGACGTCGGCGTGAACAGCTGGGCGCCGAGGACGAGAGCAACGGGAATGAAAGCGGGGGCGCGCATAGAGTCTCCTGAAATGAGCGGTTCCTTCCTTCGTCAACAAAGGAAGGCCGTAGGGTGGCAGCGACCGCGCAGCGGCCGCCATTGGCCGGTCGCGAAAGCGATGCCGGCGTTTCAAAGTGCAGAGCACAGAGAGAGCGGCTTGGGCGATCTCAGACCAAGGCCGGGGTTTTCATGGCCAGGATGGGCGCGAGGATGCCGCGGCTGTCTTCGAGCGTTTCCAGCCGGAGCACGAGGTCCGCCACTTCATCGGCTTGAGAGGGAGTCAGGACCGCTTGGCTGAGCCGAAGGAACTTCTGGATCAGGTCTTGTTCGCTCAGCGGCCGCGAGGGCGACCCCCTTGGGGTGTCGAAAGCCAATTCATGCTCGATCGCCCCCTGGCGATTGAGCGCAGTGACCTTGCAGCTTTGATAATGCTCCAGGCTGCCATCGGCCAGAACCCGGAAGATCTCCAAGGCCTGGGCGACGGCGGGTTCCGCCAGGTAGCGCTGAAAGTCGAGAATATGATGTGGCTCGATCACGTCGTATCCCGCCATGACCAGAGCCAGGCAGTACTGGAGGTGAAAGCGCGCGTCGTTGGCCGAGAGGGGTAGCCGGCTTTTGCTGATGACCTCCGCGACGTAGGGCGGGAGCGAAATCGAGATTCGTGCCGGTGATGGAGCGTCGACCCATTCCCGCCGCAGGATGCCCAGGGCATCTACGGCGGAGTGAATATAACCGCAACACGCATGCAGCTTGCGGCGTGGCTGCTCCAGCCCCCAACGGGACTCTGAGGGAAGCTCGACGGCTTGTCCCTCCCGAGCCGTAGTGCGGAAGTAGCCCACGGGGCTCTCCAGCAGTTGCAGTGGGCCCGTCATGCCGAGCTTTGCATAATGGCTGGCCTCGATACCGGTGACCGCCGGCTGGGCGCCAAAGAGCAAGGGCTTCATCGTGCCGCCATGACCGAAGATGACTTCCGCTGGGCACCAGCCCGCGGTGGCGCCGGCGATCGCAAGCGCGTGGGCCAGGGTGGGGGGAGGCAGGCGCCAAAGCCGGGACGCCACCGCCGCAGCGCCGAAGGCCGACGGGATGCCAACGGGAACCAGGCCGGATTCGCCGAACGGCTTGAGCTGTGGGTAAACCGCCGAATAGATGCGCCAGGTGACTTCGAGGCCGCTCACCAGGGCCTCGATCAAGACGCCTCCGGGCACGGCGTCTTCCTGGATCAACGAGAGCGCGGCGGTCACGTTGCCGATGCTGGCATGCCCGCCGATCAGATCATTGAGTTCGAGAATGTCGCCGTGATAGCCGTTGATCAAAGTGGCGTGGCGTCGATCAAGGCGCTTATTGGCAACGCCCAGCACCGCATACTCGCCGCGGACGTGCGAGGCGCTTGAAAGAATCAGGGCGGATTCGGGTGTCCGGGTTCCCGCCAATATGCAACCCAGCGTGTCGAGCAGACAGAGCTTGGCCTCGCGCACGACAAAGCCCGGCAGTTGGTCCAGAACGTGATGGGTGGTGGATTCCGCCAGAGACTCGAGCAGACTGCCCGAAGCGGCTGGGATCTTGCTGGACATTGTCTCTCCCGCAACATGATTGGCTTGTACTTTGCCGCGTCGTTCCAACGATGGCCGACGGGTCTCGTTATCTTAGGGGCGGGAGTTTCGTGCGGGGTAGCGCGGCCTTCACACCATGTATGCCCTGATTTCCGGGCGAGGTCTTCGCCGCCTCATCGCCGCGCAAGCAGCAAACTCATGAAAAACGGCGTCTCCGTGAGAAGACGCCGCGGCGGGAAGGGCGGGAGGGCTCGATCGGGCGGGCGACCGGAAGTTTGGCCGCGTGCCTGCGTCAGGTGCCGATCGACTCGGTCGGCTGGCGTCGCAGCAGCGCGATGAGCTGCGCGAGTTCGGTGCGCATCTTGCGGCGGTCGACGATCATGTCGATGGCGCCTTTATCCAATAGAAACTCGGCGCGCTGGAAGCCTTCGGGCAGTTTCTCGCGTACGGTTTGCTCGATCACGCGGGGCCCGGCGAAGCCGACCAGGGCCTTGGGTTCGGCGATGACCACGTCGCCCATGAAGGCGAAACTGGCCGAAACGCCGCCCATCGTGGGGTCGGTGAGTACGCTGATGAACGGCAGCTTGGCCGCCGCGAGGCGGGTGAGCATGGCGTTGGTCTTGGCCATCTGCATCAGCGACAGCAGGCTTTCTTGCATGCGGGCGCCCCCCGAGGCGGCGATGCAGATGAAGGGCGCGCGATTGGCGATCGCGGCCTGGACGCCGCGCACGAAGCGTTCGCCCACCACCGAACCCATCGAGCCGCCCATGAACTGGAACTCGAAGGCCGCCGCGACGACGGGCTGGGTGTGGATCGCACCGCTCATCACCACCAGGGCCTCGGATTCGCCGGTTTGGGCAACGGCCTCCTTGAGGCGATCGGGATAGCGCTTGGTGTCGCGGAATTTGAGGCTGTCGACAGGAGTGATGTCGGAGCCGATTTCGACGCGGCCATCGCGATCGAGCAAGACGTCGAGCCGATCGCGGCCGCTGAGCCGCAGGTGATGGCTGCATTTGGGGCAGACCATCAGGTTGGACTTCAGGTCGTCCTGGTAGAGCACCGCCTCGCAAGACGGGCATTTGGTCCAGAGACCTTCGGGTACCCGGCGCGCGGTTTGCGCATCCGAGTGCTTGATCCGGGGCGGAAGCAGTTTATCGAGCCAGCTCACGGTTGCGTCCTGGATGTTCGAGAGTTACGGAAGGAAGAGCTAAACCGGGCGCCGGTGCGCCGCCTTTGCGGGCGGCACACCGGCAAGGCGCATCAGCGCCGGGTTTCTACTTGCTGCAGCGGCTCTTGCGACACTGGCGGCAACGGTTTGCGCTCACGTGGTTGGCGCACGACAGGAACCGCCGCCGCGATCTGGGCCTGCACGTCGGCGTGGCGGGCGGGGTCGGTCTCGACCCATTGCATGCCGGCGGAAGCGATCACGGCCTCGAGCGTATCGCGGCTGGCGGCGCCGGCGGCGGCCCCGTTGGGGCGTGGGCTTTCGGCCTGCGCCGCAGGAGCGGCCGGCGGCATTCCGGAGGTTGCCGTGGGGGCGGGCAGGGCGGCGACTTCGCCGGTTTCGAGGTCGTCGGTGCGAGCGCCTTCCACGGCTTCCGCCGCGGCCTGGCGTACGGCGCGATCGGCGCCGCCATTCGCGGCCAGCAAACCGTTAGCCTCGACGTTTGCCGGGCGGCCGGCCGGCAGCGAGGGCGGCATCGATGGCGCCGCGACCGGGGTGGCGGCGGTCGTCGTCTCGGTCGAGGCCGCAGCCGGCGGCGTGGCTGAGGGTGCGCTAGTCACCGGTTCGGCCACAGTGGCGGCCGCGGCTTCCGGCTCGGCCGCCGCCGGGCCGGCGTCTGCCACTGGGGCGTCGGCGGCGGGCCTGGCGGCCTGTGCCGCAACCGCTGGCGCGGCTTCCGGTGCGGGAGCGGCCGCGCGGGGTTCGCTCGCGGGTTGCTCGACCGGGCCGCTGGCGCCGTGTTGGTCGCCGGAGACGCTAGTCGCGGCCTGGCCGTGGACCTCCTGCTCGCTTGAGGCTTGGACGGCCGCGGTCTCGCGGTTCGCCACGGAGGAAGCCGGACGCTCTGCCGCAGTCGGCTCGGCCGGTGCGGGAGCGGGCGTCGGGCCGACCGGATCGGCGACGGCCGCGGCCGGGGCGATGGCGGCTGGCGGGGCTGCGTCAATTGAAGGCGTACCGCCGGTTTCTGGTTCGGCCGTGGCGGCCGAGGCGACGCCGCCCTCGGTATTGCCATCCGCCTGGAGGCGGTCGGCCGCACTCTCGGTTGCGTCGTTATCGCTGCCCTCCACGGTCTCGGCATTGTCGCCTTCGCCGCCACGGCGGCCACGGCGGCCACGGCGACGGCGGCGACGCGAGCGTTCGCGATCGGCGCTGTCGTCATCACCGTCGGTGTCGCTGGAGAGCTCGGCGTGGTCGATCGGCGTGAGCTCCAGATCGGGAAGATCCATGTCGCGCAAGGGGGAGGCGGCTTCGGCGCTTGCCTCGACGGTGGCGCGGGATTCCGGCGCCTGGGCGCCGGGCGCTGCAACCTGGGCCTCGGTGGCTACGACGCCGGCCGCCACGGCCGCGATATCGGCCTGGGCCTCGCGTCCGTCGCGTTCGCCACGACCGCGGCGGCGACGGGAACCCGAAGACGCTTCGCCATCGCGGCGGGGTTCGGCGGCCGCCTGGGCGGCGGCGTCGGCACGCTCGTCGCGCAAGCCGAGGTCGTCGTCGCGGGTGGTGTCGTCGCGGCGGTTGCCACGGCGGCCACGGCCGCGGCGGCTACGGGCGTCGTCGCCGCGACCGGTATCGCCGGCGTCGAGCGGGGCGGCGGTGGCCGGAGCGGCTTCGGACGTGGCGCTGTCGGTTTCGGAGCGGCGACGCTCACCGCGCGCCGGTCGATCGTCGCGTTCCTCGCGGCCACGCAGCTCGTCGGTACCCCGGCGGCTGCTGCCTCGGCGGCCGCGGTCGCGCTCCCGGCGGCGTCCGGAGTCGCGTTCGCCATGGGAGTCTCGGGAAACGGTATCGGCGGTGCCGGCCGTGGAAGGCTTGGCATCGGTCGGACCGGCATCCAGGCCCAGCCAGGCCGACAGACGCTGCCAGAGGCCGCTCAGCGTGGCGCCCAACGACGGTGCGGCGGAGGGACCGGCCGCGGCGGCCGGAGCTGCACCGCCGGACTGCGCCGGCCGGGGCTGGGCGATGGGAGCGGGCTGTGCCGGCGTGATGCCCTTGACCAGGGCTTCGGGCTTGGCCTTGAGTTCGCTGCCCGGCGGCACCCAATCCATGACGGTGCTGGGAGCTTCGACCAGTTCGAAGCTGGCTTTCACGTCTTCGAGGCGGGGATCGTCGTGGCGCAGGCGCTCGAGGTGGTGATGCGGGGTTTCGAGGTGCTTGTTGGGGATCAGCACCACGTTGACCTTGAGGCGGGCCTCGAGCTTGGAGATGTCGGCGCGCTTTTCGTTGAGCAGGAAGGTGGCCACCTCGACCGGCACTTGGGCATGAACCGCCGCGGTGCCTTCCTTCATGGCTTCTTCTTGCAGCAGGCGCAGCACGTGTAGGGCGCTGGACTCGGTGTCGCGGATCACGCCGGTACCGGTGCAGCGCGGGCAGGTGGTGTGCGAGCCTTCGCTCAGGGCCGGACGCAGGCGCTGGCGCGAGAGTTCCATCAGGCCGAAGCGCGAGATCTTGCCCATCTGCACCCGGGCGCGATCCAGGCGCAGGGCGTCGCGCAGGCATTGCTCGACCGCGCGCTGGTTGCGGCTGTCTTCCATGTCGATGAAATCGATCACGATCAGGCCGCCGAGGTCGCGCAGGCGCAGTTGCCGGCCGACCTCTTCGGCCGCCTCGAGGTTGGTGCGCAGCGCGGTTTCCTCGATGTCGCTGCCGCGCGTGGCGCGCGCCGAGTTGACGTCGATCGCCACCAGCGCCTCGGTGTGATCGATCACGATCGCTCCACCCGAGGGCAGGGGTACCGTGCGCGCGTAGGCGGTTTCGATCTGATGTTCGATCTGGAAGCGCGAGAACAGCGGGATGTCGTCGCGATAGCGCTTGACCCGCTGGACGTTGTCGGGCATGACCACGCTCATGAAGGCGATGGCCTGCTCGGCGATTTCGTCGGTGTCGATCAGGATCTCGCCGATGTCGGGCGAGAAGTAATCGCGGATCGCCCGGATGACCAGGCTGGATTCCAGGTAGATGAGAATGGGGGCTTTATTCTCTTGCGCGGCGGTGTCGATCGCGCGCCAGAGCTGCAGGAGATAGGAAAGATCCCATTGCAGCTCTTCGACGTTGCGGCCGATGCCGGCGGTGCGGGCGATCAGGCTCATGCCCGAAGGGGTGTCGAGCTGCTCCATCGCCTCGCGCAGCTCTTGGCGGTCTTCGCCCTCGATGCGGCGCGACACGCCGCCGCCACGCGGATTGTTGGGCATCAGCACCAGGTAGCGGCCGGCCAGCGAGACGAAGGTGGTGAGGGCGGCGCCCTTGTTGCCGCGCTCTTCCTTTTCGACCTGGACGATGAGTTCCTGGCCTTCGCGCAGGACATCCTGGATGCGGGCCGAGCGGACATCGATGCCTTCTTTGAAGTAGCTGCGGGCCACTTCTTTAAAGGGCAGGAAGCCGTGGCGTTCTTCGCCGTAGTTGACGAAGCAGGCTTCGAGGCTGGGCTCGATGCGGGTGATGACACCCTTGTAGATATTGCCTTTGCGCTGTTCGCGGCCGGCGGTCTCGATATCGAGGTCGATGAGCTTTTGCCCATCGACGATGGCAACGCGCAGTTCCTCCTGGTGCGTTGCATTGAACAGCATGCGCTTCATGGACGACATTCTCCGTAGGGTTGGCGCGCCGAAGGTCGGCGCGCCGCCAGCGGTCCGTCAGGCATGCGGGCAGGCAACACGGCAACCGCCTCCGCGAACGGAGGCGGGCACATCAGATTGGCACGGTGTGCCTCGCGGCACGGCAAAGGGATGGACGGAGTGTTCCCGCGACAGCGGCAAGCCGGGGCGGCCCGGCACACCACGGCGCGGACGCGCTCTGCGGCACGTTTCGGCGCAGCTCGCGTGGGCGTATGGGGTGGCGGGGCAGGATCATGTCGGGGACTACGGACCGGTGGACGCGGAGATCGCGGCTTTGCGTGGCGCTTGGGCGGTTTGGCAAAGCCGTGTGCGAAAAGTGCGTCCCCCTAGAAAGAATGCGAATCGGATGGTTTTTTGTGTTGCCGACGCCAGCGTAAAAACGGCCTAACCGGCGTAACCTGGTTTTCCAGGGGCGGGTTCGGGCACGGTGCCGCGACGGGCCGGAGGGAGCAGGTGGATGGGCCGGTACAGTTTTTCGAATGCCCAATCCTTGTTCTTGCCAACTCGCGGAGACGCTGCCAGCAGGCCAAACGTGTGGTGCGCGTAGCAACACCAGACAGGGCCGGAAGGGGGCGCGTCTCGACGCCGGGCAATAAACAAGCCACCTGATCCTGAATCAGGCTTGCCGATTATATGCCGCTTCCCGCCATGTGCAAAACGGAATGGAGCCGTGGCCGCCCGGGAGTGCGATCGGCGATAATGGCGCCTTCATTCACCCTGACTGGCCGACCCGGATTGGAACGTCCCGCACCCCGCTCCCCAGCCGCCCCCAGGCCCGCCCCCGCGGTGCGCTGGATCGAAGTCGACGCCGAGCATGCCGGCCAGCGCCTGGACAATTATCTGCTGCGCGAATGCAAAGGCGTGCCCAAAAGCCACCTCTACAAGGCGATCCGCGGTGGCCAGGTGCGCATCAACCGCGGCCGCGTGGGCGTGGATTACCGCCTGGCGGCCGGCGATCTGATCCGCATCCCGCCCTGGCGTGAAGCCGAAGATGGCCGCACGCCGGTGCCGCCGGGCCAGTTTCCGCTGGTGTTCGAAGACGAAGCCCTGATGGTCATCGATAAGCCGGCGGGTGTCGCCGTGCACGGCGGCAGCGGCGTGGCGTTCGGCGTCATCGAGCAGTTGCGGGCCGCCAGGCCCGAGGCCCGCTTTCTCGAGCTTGTCCACCGACTCGACCGCGATACCTCGGGCCTGCTGATGGTGGCCAAAAAGCGCAGCGCCCTGGTGGCCCTGCACGCCGCCCTGCGCGAGGGGCGGACGCAAAAAAAATACCTGGCCCTGGTGGAAGGGCAGTGGCTCAACCAGCGCCAGCACATCCGCCTGCCGCTGCTCAAGTGGACCACCCGCACCGGCGAGCGCCGGGTGCGCGTGGATGCCGAGGGCCAGGCCGCGCATACCATCGTTACGCTGCGCCGGCGCTGGGCGGAGTTCAGCCTGGTCGAAGCCGAGCTGCGCACCGGCCGCACCCACCAGATACGCGTGCACCTGGCATCCAGCGGTCATGCCATCGTCGGCGACGATAAATACGGCAATGACGCCGTGCGCGAGCGCCTGTTGCGGCAATGGGGTTTCGGCCGCATGTTCCTGCACGCGCATACGCTGGCCTTGCGGCACCCGCTCAGTGACGCGCCACTGGCGTTCGAGGCGCCGTTGCCGCCGGCCTGCGAGCAACTGCTGGCCAAATTGGGAGCGCCCAGCTAGCGAGCACGGCGTCGTCGGCGCCGCGGGCACGCACGAAGGCGCCGGCCCCCCGGGACGCGGCGCGACTCGATCGCCGGTGGATGGCGCGCCGCCGCCGGGTGGCAAAGGCGGGGCGTGCCTCAGTCCTGCCGCACGCGCGGCGTGAGCCAGCGCGCAAGCTCGTCTACGTCGTGCACCAGGATCTTCGGCTGGCAGTCCAGCAGCTCTTGGGCGGCATGCGCGCCGTAGCTCACGCCCACGCCATGGACCCGCGCGCTGGTGGCCATGTTCAGGTCGTGCGACGTGTCGCCGATCATGACCGTGGCCTGGGGCGGCACCATGAGCTCATCCATCAGTTCGAGCAGCATGGCCGGGTGCGGCTTGGAATGGGTTTCATCCGCGCAGCGCGAGCCATCGAAGGCCGACTTGAGGCCGGTGGCGGCGAAGGAGCGCTCGAGCCCGGCCCGGCTCTTGCCGGTGGCCACAGCCAGGCGCGCGCCGGCGCTGCTCAGGCGATGCAGCATGTCTTCCACGCCGGGAAACAGCCGCAGATCGGGATCCCGGGTCAGATAATGGAAGCGATAGCGCTCGGAGAACCGCGGCCAATGGCTGGCGTCGAGCTCGGGCACCACGGTTTGCATGGCGTCGGCCAGGCCCAGGCCGATCACCCAGCCGGCGGCTTCGTCGGGCGGCACGGGCAGGCCCAGGTCGCGGCAAGCGCCCTGGATGGCGGCGATGATCGCGGGAGTCGAGTCCATCAGGGTCCCATCCCAGTCGAAGACGATCAATGAATACTCGGGTTCAGCCATGGAAAATGGTTCCGGAAAAAGAGCGATCCGGCGCGGATCGCGATTCGCACCTGAAGGACGGTGCCTTCGGGGCAGGAGGGGGCGCCAACGCGACACGGCGGCATTTTTGAAACGGCATGGCGATGCAAAAAACTGGCCGGCGACAACCTGCCGGCGAGCGAGCGCCGCCACGCCGGGCGGCGCCTGAAAGGTCGCCAGCATGGTTGCGGTATGGGCTCCGCCCGCCCGGCCTGGGCCCGGTGCGGCCGCCACTCAGTCGGCCAGAAACAGAAACAGCGTCGGCTGTTTGTCCAGCGCGGGTGGCGGTTGCTGGCGCCATTGTGCCACCGTCAGGGTGCGCACCCATTCCTCGGCGGTGGTGAGCGCGCGGGCCACGCACAGCCGGGTATCCGGGCGCAGGTGCTCCAGCAGGCTGGCGAACATGGCGCCATTGCGATAGGGGGTTTCGATCAGGATCTGGGTTTGAGCCTCACGGCGGGAGTTCTGCTCCCAGTGCCTGAGTTGCGCCACGCGGTCGGCCGGCTTGACCGGGGCGTAGCCATGGAAGGCGAAGCGCTGGCCTTCCAGGCCGCTGGCCATCAGGCCGAGCAGGATCGAGGACGGCCCTACCCAGGGCTGGACGCGATGCCCCAGCCGGTGAGCCAATGCCACGACCTTGGCGCCGGGGTCGGCCACCGCCGGGCAGCCGGCTTCCGAGACCAGGCCGATGTCTTCGCCAGCGGCCAGCGGCGCCAGCCAGGTGCGCAGGCGGGCCTCGTCGGCTTGCCGGTCCAGCACCTGGATGTCGATTTCCTGCAGGGGCGATTCGGTGCCCACCTGTTTCAGAAAGGCGCGCGCCGTCTTGGCATTCTCGGCGATGTAGCGGCGCAGGCGGCCGGCCTGGGCGCGAGCTGCGGCGGGCAGCCAGGTGTCGGGGGGCGCTTCGCCCAGGCCCACCGGCAACAGATGCAACGTGCCGCCTTCGGGTCGCGGCGCGGTGGATGGATGGCCCGGCGCGGTGGATGGACGGCCCTCCGGTCGCTTCGCGACATCCTCCCCGACGGAGGATTCGCGCTTGGGGCGGCCCGGCGCGCTCATGCCGGGCTACCCCGGCGCAGCGCGTCGAGAGGGTCGAGGCCGAATCGCCCCAGCAGGCGGGTGAGGGCGATCAGGGGCAGGCCGATCAGGGCGGTGGGGTCGTCGCTGCGGATGTCTTCCATCAAGGCGATGCCCAGTCCTTCGGCCTTGGCGCTGCCGGCGGTGTCGAAGGGGGCCTCGGCGTGCAGGTAGGCGCGCAATTGATCCTCGCTCAACGGGCGCAAACGGCAGGTCGTGGGTACACTCACGCTTTCGACCGTTGCGCCGCGCATCACCGTCAGGGCGGAATGAAACACCACTTCCTGGCCGGCCATGGTTTGCAACTGAGCCAGGGCACGCTCGAAGGTTCCGGGCTTGCCCAGCACCCGGCCGCGGCACACCGCCACCTGGTCGGAGCCGATCACCACGGCGTCGGGATGGCGCGCCGCCACCACTGCGGCCTTGGCCTTGGCCAGGCGCAGCGCCAGGGCAAGGGGTTCTTCGTCGGGGCGGGCGGTTTCGTCCACCCCGGGAGCCGCGGTCTGGAACGGCAGCCGCAACCGTTCCAGGAGCTCACGGCGATAGCGCGAGGTGGAGGCCAAAATCAAGGATGGCATGGCGGACATGTCGACAAGTCTCCGTTGACCAATCAGGGTTTTCAGGCTAGTATTTTACGCTTTTGCTTTTGTCACACCATCGCCCGTGGATCTCACCCGATTTGATGCGTTGGAAGCGGTGCGGCTTGGCCAGCGCCAGCAAGGGCAAGTGGCGCTCACGGCGTTTTCGCGCCTGTTGCACGATCTGCCGGAATCCCAGTCGGGTGTCGTGCGGTGGCTGGCGCAGGGCGAGCGTGGGCCGCTTGGCCAGGCTTGGCTGAGGTTGAAGGTGGCGGCGTCGCCGCAGGTCGTGTGTCAGCGCTGTCTGCAGGCGTTCTCCTTGCCGGTCGAGTCCGAGACCGTGCTCGAACTCGTGGCATCCGAAGCCGAGCTCGACGCCGACGTTGACGAGGCCGACGAAGCCGATCCCGACGCCCCGCTGGTGGAAAAGGTCCTGTGCCGCGGCCATCTCGACCTGCGGGAACAGATCGAAGACGAGCTGATCCTCAGCGTGCCGTATATCACCCGGCATGAGGTCTGCCCGCAGCCATTGCCGGCCGGAAGCCCGCCGCAAGCGGCGGAGGGGGAGGCCGAAGGCAAGCGGCGGCCATTCGCCGTGCTGGAGGGCCTCAAGCCATCGCTCCGGCGCAGTAGTAACGACGACGACGCCACGGGCTGAGCCTCGGAGTCGGAGTCCCGCAGAAAAGCCGGCGGCCGGTCGAAACCGGTCACCGATGGAATACATTTTTTCTTTCGGCGCTTATCGCTTACAATGCGCGCCGTTTCCAGGAGTTATCATGGCTGTTCAGCAAAACAAGAAGTCGCCCTCCAAGCGTGGCATGCATCGTTCGCACGATTTCCTTACCACGCCGCCCACCGCGGTCGAGCCCACCACGGGCGAGCTGCACCTGCGCCACCATATCTCGCCCAACGGCTACTATCGTGGCCGCAAAGTGCTGCAAACCAAGAACGACGAGTAAGCCCGGTCGTTGATCGCACGCATCCATGATTCGGATCGCGATCGACTGCATGGGTGGTGACCACGGTCTGCCCGTGACGGTCCCCGCCGCAGTGGTGTTTTGTCGGAAGCAGCCGCTGGCCAGCATTCTTCTGGTGGGTAACGCCCCGGAAATCGAGGCTCGGCTCGCGGGTGTCGCCGCCGACGTGCGCGAGCGTTTGCGAGTCGTGCATGCCAGCGAGGTCGTCACGATGGACGACCCCGTCGAGGTGGCATTGCGTCGCAAAAAAGACTCCTCCATGCGGGTGGCCGCCACCTTGGTCAAGGAAGGTGAGGCCGACGCCTGTCTGTCCGCCGGCAACACCGGCGCCTGGATGGCGATTTCGCGCTACGTGCTCAAAACGCTGCCGGGCATCGACCGCCCGGCGCTTACCGCCTCCATCCCCAACGGGCAGGGCGGCGCGACCACCATGCTCGATCTCGGCGCCAACGTCGACTGTTCGGCCGAACACCTGTTGCAGTTCGCCATCATGGGCGCGGCGCTGGTCTCCGCGCTCGAAGGCAAAGAGAGGCCCCGCGTGGGGCTGCTCAATGTGGGCGAAGAAGTGATCAAGGGCAACGATGTGGTCAAGGAGGCCGCCGAACTGCTGCGCGCCAGTTCGCTCAATTTCCGCGGCAATGTCGAGGGCAACGAGATCTTTCGCGATTCCGTCGACGTCGTCGTCTGCGACGGCTTCGTCGGCAACGTCGTGCTCAAGGCCACCGAAGGGCTGGCCAAAATGATCGGCGGTATGATGAGCTACGAGTTCAAGCGCGACTTGCCCTCCAAGCTATCGGGGCTGGCCGCCAAACCGGTGCTCGACCGCCTGCGTGAATTATTCGATTCGCGCCGCTACAATGGCGCGGCCTTGCTTGGCCTGCGTGGCGTGGTCTTCAAAAGCCATGGCTCGGCCGACGCCTTCGCCTTTGGCTGGGCCCTGCAGCGCACCTACGACGCGGTCGCCGGCAATCTCAGGGCCCGCACGACCGAAGCCATGGCCGCTCTGGCATCCGGCCCAACCACCGCTCCTCAGGAGGTGCGTGCATCATGACTGCTTCCGTGATCGCCGGCAGCGGTAGCTTCCTGCCCCCGCGCAGTGTCAGCAACGACGAACTGGCCGCCGAACTGGCAACCCGCGGGGTCGAAACCTCCGATCAGTGGATCGTCGAGCGCACCGGCATCCGGCAGCGCCACATCGCCGATCGCGGCGTCGGCACCACCGATCTGGCCACCGCCGCCGCGCGCGCCGCGCTGGCCGATGCCGGTGTCGCCGCCGACGAAGTCGATCTCATCGTCGTCGCCACCTCCACGCCCGACCAGGTGTTTCCCAGTACGGCCTGTGCCGTGCAGGCCAACCTGGGCACGCCGGGTGGCGCGGCCTTCGACGTGCAGGCCGTTTGCAGCGGTTTCGTGTATGCCCTGGCCACCGCCGACGCCCTGATCCAGGCCGGCCGCGCGCGCTGCGCGCTGGTGATCGGCGCCGAAACCTTCTCGCGCATCCTCGACTGGACCGATCGTTCCACCTGCGTGCTGTTCGGCGACGGCGCCGGCGCCGTTGTGCTCAAGGCCGCCAACGCCCCGGGCGTGCTGGCGGCCAACCTGCATGCCGATGGCAGCCAGGGGCGCATCCTGTACAACACCGGCGCACTCTCCTATGGCGAAGCCACCGGCGACCCTTTCCTCCGCATGGATGGCCAGGCCGTGTTCAAGCTGGCCGTGAACGTGTTGTCGCAGTCGGCTCGCGAAGCCTGCGAAGCCGCCGGCCTCACCCTGGATCAAGTCGACTGGATGGTGCCGCATCAGGCCAACGTCCGCATCATTCAGGCCCTGGGCCGCAGGCTGGGCGTGCCCGCCGAGCGGGTTATCGTCACGGTCGACCAGCATGCCAACACCTCGGCGGCCAGTGTGCCGCTGGCACTCGATGCCGCGCGCCGCGACGGCCGCCTGCAACCGGGCCAGCTGGTGCTGATGCAAGGCGTCGGCGCCGGCTTCACCTGGGGCAGCGTGCTGGTCCGCCTCTGAGATCCGTGGTGCGGCACCGCGGCGCCAGCGGGCGCCGGGCCTAATTTCCGCATCCTCCACCAGACTCCCCAACACCATGAAAATCGCCTTTGTCTTTCCGGGTCAGGGTTCGCAGTCCGCGGGCATGCTCGACGGCTTTGCCGGCAATCCCGCGGTCGCCGACGTCCTGCAGCGGGCCGGCCAGGCGCTGGACCAGGATCTCGCCAGCCTGATCGCGCAGGGTCCGGCCGACGCCCTCAACCTCACCACCAACACCCAGCCGGTCATGCTCACCGCGGGCGCCGCGGTGTATGCCGCCTGGCTGGCGGCGGGCGGCCGGGTGCCCGATCTGATGGCCGGTCATAGCCTGGGCGAGTACACCGCCCTGGTGGCGGCCGGCGCCCTGTCGCTGGAAGACGGCGTACGCCTGGTGCGGCTGCGGGCCGACGCCATGCAATCGGCCGTGCCGGTGGGCCAGGGCGGCATGGCCGCCATCCTGGGTCTCGGCGACGACGCCGTGCGCCAGGCATGTGCCGAAGCGGCGCAAGGCGAGATCGTCGAAGCCGTCAACTTCAACGCCCCGGCGCAGGTGGTCATCGCCGGCCACAAAACCGCCGTGGAGCGGGCCTGCGCCGCTGCCAAGGCCGCCGGCGCCAAGCGCGCGCTGCCGCTGCCGGTGTCCGCGCCCTTTCATTCCAGCCTGCTGCGGCCGGCGGCCGAAGCGCTGGCGGCGGCGCTGGCCGATATCCAGGTGATGCCGCCGCGCGTGCCGGTACTCAATAATGTCGACGTTGCCGCGCCCGGCGAGCCGGCCGAGATCCGCGACGCCCTGGTGCGCCAGGCCTGGCATCCGGTACGCTGGGTCGAAACCATCCAGGCCATGAAGGCCGGCGGCGTGACCCACGTGATCGAATGCGGTCCGGGCAAGGTGCTGGCGGGGCTGGCCAAGCGTATCGACGGCGACATCACCGTGCTGGCGATCACCGATCCCGCCTCGCTCGAAGCCGCGCTCGACGCCACGCGCTAATTCAGGAGACACCGATGGAACTGCAAGGCAAGCTAGCCCTGGTCACGGGCGCCACTCGGGGTATCGGCCAGGCCGTCGCCCTGGAACTCGCCGCCCATGGCGCACGCGTCGTGGGCACCGCCACTTCCGCCAACGGCGCCGAGGCGATCAGCGCCGCGCTGGCGCCGCATGGCGGCCGCGGCGTGGTGCTCGACGTGAACGACGCGGCCGCGGTCGATGCCCTGGTGGCCGAACTCGCCAAGGCTGCCGAGGGCGGTCCGCACATCCTCGTCAACAATGCCGGCATCACCCGCGATACGCTGGCCATGCGCATGAAAGACGACGATTGGTCGGCGGTGCTCGACACCAACCTCAACGCCGTCTTCCGCCTCTCGCGCGCCGTGCTAAAGGGGATGATGAAGGCGCGCTGGGGGCGTATCATCAACATAACTTCCGTGGTGGGCGCCAGCGGCAACGCCGGGCAGGCCAACTACGCCGCCGCCAAGGCCGGAGTCGCCGGCATGTCGCGTGCGCTCGCGCGCGAACTCGGCAGCCGCAACATCACCGTCAATTGCATCGCCCCGGGCTTTATCGATACCGACATGACCCGCGCGCTCAGCGAAGAACAAACCTCGGCCCTGCTGGGCCAGATTCCCCTCGGGCGCCTCGGCAGTCCCGACGACATCGCGCACGCCGCGGCCTTTCTGGCTTCGCCGCGCGCCGGCTATATCAGTGGTGCCACCTTGCATGTCAACGGCGGCATGTATATGCAGTAAAGTCGTATACCCCTTTTCCCAGGCCAGCTGCTGCATGGGGCGGCACTTGGCTATAATTCGCAGAATTTGACCTTTGGAGATCTGCATGGAAAGCATCGAACAGCGCGTCAAAAAAATCGTCGCTGAACAACTCGGCGTCAATGAAGCCGAAGTCAAAAACGAATCCTCTTTTGTTGACGACCTCGGTGCCGACTCGCTCGACATGGTTGAACTCGTCATGGCTCTCGAGGACGAATTCGAAACCGAGATCCCCGACGAAGAGGCCGAAAAGCTCACCACCGTGCAACTCGTGCTCGATTACATCAACAACAATCTCAAGAAGTAATCCGCCGCCACGTCAGGTCAGCAAGTTGCGGGGTCGCGCGCATCGCGCCGGCCGCGGCAACGGACAAGGGCGGCCCAGTGCCGCCCTTGGTGTTTGCCAGGCCACGGCAACCGCTCCTGGCTGCGCTTCCGGCTTGCCGTCCCACCAGGGAAGTCTCGCCCCCGAAGCGGCCCGGCAGCAAAAACATCGCAGGAGTCAGTAGTGAAACGACGTGTCGTGATCACCGGCCTGGGGATCATCTCCCCCGTAGGCAATGACATTCCCACCGCCTGGGACAACATCGTCAATGGCCGCTCGGGCATCGGCCGGATCTCTCGTTTCGATCCGAGCGCCTTCAGCTGCCACATCGCCGGCGAGGTCAAAGGCTTCGACGTGACCCAGGTCATCCCGGCCAAGGAAGCCCGCAACATGGATACCTTCATCCATTACGGGCTGGCGGCCGGAGTGCAGGCCTGGCGCGACAGCGGCCTCGAAGTCACCGAAGCCAACGCCGATCGCATCGGCGTCATCGTGGGCTCGGGCATCGGAGGCCTGCCGCGCATCGAAGAAACCCACTCCGAGCTGCTCGAACGAGGCCCGCGGCGGATTTCGCCGTTCTTCGTGCCCAGCTCGCTGATCAACATGATCTCTGGCCACCTCTCGATCATGTATGGTCTGAAAGGGCCCAATTACTCGGTCGTCTCGGCCTGCACCACCGGCCTGCATTGCATCGGCGACGCGGCCCGCCTGATCGAGTACGGCGATGCCGACGTCATGGTGGCGGGCGGCGCCGAGTCCACGGTGTCGCCCCTGGGCATCGGCGGCTTCGCCGCCGCGCGTGCGCTCTCCACGCGCAACGACGATCCGCAAACCGCTTCGCGGCCCTGGGACAAAGACCGCGACGGCTTCGTGCTGGGCGAGGGCGCCGGCGTACTGGTGCTCGAAGAATACGAGCATGCCAAGCGGCGCGGCGCGCGCATCTATGGCGAGTTCGTGGGCTACGGCATGAGCGCCGACGCCCACCACATCACCGCGCCCGACCGCGATGGCCCGCGCCGCGGCATGCGCAACGCCATGAAGAACGCCGGCATCAACCCCGAGCAGGTGCAGTACGTCAATGCCCACGGCACTTCCACCCCGCTGGGCGACAAAAACGAAACCGAAGCGCTCAAGCTGGCCTTCGGCGACCATGCCGGCAAGCTGGTGGTCAACTCCACCAAATCCATGACGGGCCATCTGCTTGGCGCGGCGGGCGGCATCGAAGCCATCTTCGCCACGCTGGCGGTGCATCACCAGGTGTCGCCGCCCACCATCAACATCTTCAACCAGGATCCCGAGTGCGATCTCGATTACTGCGCCAATAGCGCCCGCGAGATGGCCATCGAGTATGCCCTGTCCAACTCGTTCGGCTTCGGCGGCACCAATGGCTCGATGCTGGTGCGTCGGGTGTAGTTTGAAGCTGGTGTCGTCATTGTCTTCGGGTCTGGCCGTGAGCGCCGGGGTTCGCCCGCGGTGGTGGCAGCCGCGCGCCGTCCGGCGCTTGCGGGTTGCCGCCAACGGGGCATGGTGCTGGCGCGACGCCGCCGGCCGCAGCCATATCGTGTGTCCCCAGGCCATTGCCTGGGGGCCGGGGCAGTCCTGGATCTCCGTGGCGGGGCCGGGCTGGCGCCGGCCGCCGCCTCGTCCGGGCTCGCAACGACAAAGCTGGCGGCCGGCGCGGCTGCGGCTCACCCTCTTTGCCGGCAGCGTGGCCGCCGACACCTGGCGCCGGCTGTGCGTCGCCAGCCATTGGCACGCGCGTAGCCACCGCCCCGGCGCGCCGGGGCCCGCCCAGCCGCCGCGCCAGTCCCGAGGCCGGGCATGACCGAGCGCGAGGCTGATGCCATCCTGGTCGAGCGTGTGCAGCGAGGCGACAAACAGGCCTTCGATCTGCTGGTGCGCAAGTACCAGCGCAAGATCCTGCGGCTGCTGTCGCGCCTGATCCGCGATCCGGTAGAGGTCGAGGACGTCGCCCAGGAGGCCTTCATCAAGGCGTACCGGGCGCTGCCGGGCTTTCGTGGCGAAAGCGCCTTTTACACCTGGCTCTACCGGATCGCCGTCAACACCGCCAAGAACCACCTGGCCGCCAGCAAGCGGCGGCCCAGCGGCGGCCCGTCCTACGAAAACGAGGATGGTGAAACTTTTGACGAGACGGCCAACCTAAGCGATATCCAGACGCCCGAAGCGGTGATGGCCTCGCGCGAAATCGCGACCACCGTCAATGCCGCCATCGAGGCGTTGCCCGACGAACTGCGCACCGCCATCATGCTGCGCGAGATCGAAGGGCTCAGTTACGAAGAAATAGCCCAGAGCATGGGTTGCCCGATCGGCACCGTGCGCTCCCGGATTTTCCGGGCGCGCGAGGCCATCGCCGCGCGGCTGCGGCCCCTGCTCGACACCGCCGACGATCGGCGCTGGTAGCGTTGCCATGACATTCGTCGTCTTTTCGATCCGTATCACCCGACATCACGCCCCGGCGTGGCGCGGGCAAGGAGTCCCAGCATGAGTGCTGTCCAATCGCGTCAGTTCTCCCAGGCCATCCCGACGAGCGAGTTGACCGAACAACTCTCCGCCTTTCTCGACGGCGAGGCCGATGCGCCCGAGTGGCTCGATACGCCACAAGCAAAGGAACACTGGGAGACATATCACCTGATCGGCGACGTCCTGCGCACCGCCGACCTGGCGAGGCCGGTTTCCGCGCGGTTCGCCGCCGGCCTCGAAGCCGCCTTGCGCGCCGAGCCCACCGTGCTCGCGCCCCGGTCGCGTCCGATCGCCCGTTTCGTGCGTCGCTATGCGGTGCCCGGGGTGTCGCTCATGGTGCTCGTCGTGGCCGTCTCATGGCTGGCGCAGCCGCTGATCAACCCGCTGGGCCCGTCGCACGGCGTCCAGGCCTCGGTGCCGCCCCAGGATGTCTACGCGGCCAACGCTCCCCGCCGGGAACCCGAGTTTGCCGATTACTACGACGTCCACCGCCATGTGGCCGGCATGAGCGGCGCCACCCAAGTCGACTATGCCCCAACTCGCGATTAACGCCGCGGTGCCCCGCCTGCGGTGGCTGGCACGGGCGGCGGTATTGGTGTTGGCGGTACCGCTGCACACTCTCGCGGCCGAGCCCACGCCGGCCGAGGGCCTGCTGGCCCGGGTGCAGGATGCCGCGCACAAGCTCGATTACGCCGGCACCTTCATGTATCAGCTCGGCTCCAACCTCGTGGCCTCGCATATCGTGCACCAGGCCTCGCCGGATGGCGGCCGCGAACGCATCGAGGTCCTCGACGGACCCAAGCAGCGCGAGTTCGTCCGCGAGAACAAAGTGGTCTATAGCTTGCTGCCCGAACGCCAGCTGGTGCTGGTGGAAGCGCGCGAGACCGACCACTTCCCCGGCATGATCACCGGCAATCCCCAGGCCCTCGAAGCCCTGTACGAAGTCGCCCTGCTCGACGAGCCGGGCCGTGTCGCCGGCCGGCCCTGCCGCAATGCCCAGGTCGTCCCGCGCGACGCCTGGCGCTGGGGCTACCGGTTATGCATCGACGACGCCAGCGGCCTGCTCCTGAAGGTGCAAACGCTCGATGCCGATGGCGCCATCCTCGAACAGGCGGCGTTCTCCGAGATCACCGTGGGCGACGCCTTCGACCCCGCCTGGCTCGAATCCAGCCATCCCTGGCGTGAATGGCCGCGGGTGCAGGGCGGCCGCGAGTTCGACCTCGCCGCCGCTGGCTGGCATATTTCGGCCCCCGAGGGCTTCGAGCCGATCAGCCAGATCAAGCGCAAGCTCAAGGGTCGCGCCCAGGTGTACCAGATGGTGCTCACCGACGGCATGGCCGCGATTTCCGTCTTTATCGAACCTTACGACCCTTCCCTGGGTCAATCCGACAGCATGACCGCCTACGGCGCCACCAGCATTTATCGCGGCCGCAAGGGCGAGCACTGGCTCACCGTGCTGGGCGAGGTTCCACCTCGCACGGTGCGTGCCGTGGCCGATGCGATCGCGCGCTAGGCATATTTGTGTTTTTGGCCGAGGCGGCTGGTCCGGATCCCGTTCCGGCCTCAAGCCCGGCCACCGAGGCGGTGAGGGCCGCCCGCCATTTTTTCTGGAGTGATACACATGATGAACTCCCTTTTGTCATCCCGTGGCTTGCGGTTCGCCCGCCAGCTGTTGCTTGCCGGCGCGGCGTTCGTCGCCGCCGGTCCGGTGGCAATGTCCCAACCGGCGTCGATGCCGGATTTCACGGAGATCGTCCAAAAGGTCGATCCCGCCGTCGTGCATATCCGTACCACGGCTTCGGTGCGTACCGGCGCGGGGCCTCGCGGCCCCGGCGGTCCGGGCGGCCCGGGCGGCGATCCCTACGAGCTGTTCCGCTGGTTCTTCGGTCCCGACTTCGCGCCGCCTGGGCAGGGCCAGCCGCGCAGCCCGGTGCCCCCCGGCGGTGAAGAGCGCATGGTGCCGCGCGGTGTCGGCTCGGGCTTCTTCATCAGCCAAGACGGCTACATCCTCACCAACCATCACGTCATCGACGGCGCCGACGGCATCCAGGTCACCACCATGGACGGCCGCAAGCTCGACGCCACGGTCGTTGGCTCCGACCAGCGCACCGACGTGGCCCTGATCAAGGTCGATATCGAGAACGCCGACATTCTCCACATCGGCGACCCCGACGATCTCAAAAAAGGCGAATGGGTGCTGGCTTTCGGCTCGCCGTTCGGCCTCGATTCCACGGTCACGGCGGGCATCGTCAGCGCCATCGGCCGCGATACCGGCGAGTACCTGCCGTTCATCCAGACCGACGTGGCCGTCAATCCCGGCAACTCCGGCGGTCCGCTGGTCAACCTGAAGGGCGAGGCGGTCGGCATCAATTCGCAGATCGTGTCCCGCAGCGGCGGCTTCATGGGCATCTCGCTGGCCATCCCGATCGACGACGCGATGTTCGTGGTCGAGCAGTTGCGCGATAAAGGCCACGTCACGCGCGGCCGCATCGGCGTCCAGATCGGCGCGGTGAGCGACGAAGTGGCCAAGGCCATCGGCCTGCCCCGCCCCGAAGGCGCCATGGTCAATAGCGTCGAACGCGATGGCCCCGCCGACGATGCCGGCATCCAGCCCGGCGACGTGATCCTGAGCTTCAATGGCGACAAAGTGGAACGCGTCTCCGACCTTCCGCGACTGGTGGGCGGCACCAAGCCCGACACCCGCGCCAAGATCGAAGTCTGGCGTCGCGGCAAGACCGTCGAGCTCTCGGTCAAAGTGGCCGAGATGCCGAACGAGGCGCCCCGCATGGCGCGCCCCGACGCCCCCAGCAAGGCCGAGCCCGCGGTCGACGCCCTGGGCCTGGCCGTGAGCGACCTGAGTTCGGCCGAGCGCCGCGAGCTGCGCGTCGAAGGCGGGGTCAAGGTCGATCATGCCGAAGGGCCGGCAGCCCAGGCCGGCATCCAGCCGGGCGATGTGCTGCTGGTGCTCGACGAAACCGAAATCACCGGCGCCAAGCAGTTCCAGAAACTGGTCGACGGCCTCGACGACAAACGCAGCCATGCGCTGCTGGTGCGTCGCGACGACATCTCCCAATGGGTTCCGGTGCAGCCGGCGCGATAGAATAGGGGGTTGAGCCCCTTCGGGGGCAGCCAGCCGAAGGCGCAGCGTACCGCGGGGGCCATCCCCGTGCCGGCCGCGTTCAAAGGCACGTATGTATGTAGGGGAGCGGGGCGCGGTCAGCGCCCCTTCCCGTGTCAGGACACCCCAAAAAGCCTATGCAGCATATCCGCAATTTCTCCATCATCGCCCATATCGATCACGGAAAATCCACCCTGGCCGATCGCCTGATCCAGCGCTGTGGCGGCTTGTCCGATCGCGAGATGGAACAGCAGGTGCTCGACTCCATGGATCTCGAGCGCGAGCGGGGCATCACGATCAAGGCGCAAACGGCGTCGCTGCGCTATCAGGCGCGCGATGGCCAGATCTACCACCTCAACCTCATCGATACGCCGGGGCACGTCGACTTCTCCTACGAAGTCAGCCGTTCGCTCTCGGCCTGCGAGGGCGCCTTGCTGGTGGTCGACGCTTCCCAAGGCGTCGAAGCCCAGACCGTCGCCAACTGCTATACCGCCATCGAGCTCGGGGTGGAGGTGGTGCCGGTCCTCAATAAAATGGATCTTCCCCAGGCCGACCCCGATGGCGCCCGCCAGGAGATCGAAGACGTCATCGGCATCGATGCCTCCGAAGCCATCGCCGCCAGCGCAAAAACCGGCCAGGGCATCGACGACATCCTCGAAGCCGTGGTGGCGCGCATCCCGCCGCCCAAGGGCGATCCCGAGGCGCAGTTGCAGGCGCTCATCATCGACTCCTGGTTCGACAACTACGTCGGCGTCGTCATGCTGGTCCGCGTGGTCAACGGAGTGCTGAAGGCCAAGGACCGCATTCGCCTGATGGCGACCGACGCCGTGCACAACGCCGAGCACCTGGGCGTCTTCACGCCGCGCTCGCAACCGCGCGAGCAATTGTCGGCGGGCGAGGTGGGGTTCGTCATCGCCGGCATCAAAGAGCTCGAGCACGCCAAGGTGGGCGACACCATCACCCTGGCCACCCGGGGCGCCACCAAGCCGCTGCCGGGCTTCAAAGAGGTGAAGCCGCAGGTGTTCGCCGGCCTGTACCCGGTCGAATCCAGCGAGTACGACCAACTGCGCGACTCGCTCGAAAAACTCAAGCTCAACGACGCCGCGCTGATGTTCGAGCCCGAGGTCTCCCAGGCCCTGGGTTTCGGCTTTCGCTGCGGCTTCCTGGGCATGCTGCACATGGAGATCGTGCAAGAGCGGCTGGAGCGCGAGTTCGACATGGATCTCATCACCACCGCGCCGTCGGTGGTGTACCAGGTGTTGCAGCGCGACGGTACCCTGATTGAAGTCGACAGCCCTTCAAAGATGCCCGAGGTGGGCAAGATCGACGAGATCCGCGAGCCCGTCGTCAACGTCACGCTGTTCATGCCGCAGGAGTACGTCGGCCCCGTGATCACCCTTTGTACGGGCAAACGCGGCATTCAAACCAACATGAGCTATCACGGCCGCCAGGTGCATCTCAGCTACGAGATCCCGCTGGCCGAGATCGTGCTCGACTTCTTCGACCGCCTCAAGTCGGTGTCACGCGGCTACGCTTCGATGGACTACGAGTTCAAGGAATACCGCACCGCCGATGTCGTCAAGGTCGACCTGCTCATCAACGGCGATCGCGTCGACGCCCTATCGGTGATCGTTCACCGCAGCAATGCGCGCGGCCGCGCGCGCGACGTCGTCACCCGCATGCGCGGCCTGATTCCGCGCCAGATGTACGACGTCGCCATCCAGGCGGCCATCGGCGCCGAGATCATCGCCCGCGAAACCGTCAAGGCACTGCGCAAGAACGTGCTGGCCAAGTGCTACGGTGGCGACATCAGCCGCAAGAAAAAACTCCTCGAAAAACAAAAGGCCGGCAAGAAACGCATGAAGCAGGTCGGTTCCGTGGAGATCCCCCAAGAGGCCTTCCTCGCCATTCTGCAGGTCGAAGACAAATGAGCTGGAATTTTGCGCTGATCCTGTTCGTTCTCCTGGTCATCACTGGTATTGTCTGGACATTAGATCTGGTCTCGCTGAGGCCGGCGCGGCGGCGCCGCATGGCCGCCGCGGCCGCCGAGTTCGACCGCGAACGCGGGCCCCAGCTGCGGCAGCTCGAGGGCGACGACGCCGCGGCTCGCCATCGCGAGCAAACTCTGCGTGAAGCCGGCAGGATTCCCTGGTGGGTCGAATACTCGGTCAGCTTCTTCCCCGTCATCCTGTTCGTGTTCGCCCTGCGCTCTTTCGTGGTCGAGCCGTTCCGCATCCCGTCGGGCTCGATGCTGCCCACGCTCGAGGCGGGCGACCTGATCCTGGTCAACAAGTTCAGCTATGGCCTGCGGCTGCCCGTGGTCCACAACAAGATCGTGCCGGTGGGCGAGCCGCAGCGGGGCGACGTCATGGTGTTCCGCTACCCGCCCGAACCCGAAATCGATTTCATCAAGCGGGTGATCGGCCTGCCGGGTGATGAGATCACCTACGTCAACAAACGCCTGTTCATCAACGGCACCGAAGTGCCGCGCGAACGTGTCGGCGACTACTTCGAGCCCGACCGCGCGACCTACGCCGATGAGTACATCGAGCAGTTGGGCGACATCCGCCACCGTATCCTGATCGATTCCCGTTCGGGGGGCGATATCTACCCCAGCGGCGCGTTTCCCTATCGCAACCACTGTCAATATCGTGGCGCGGGCGTCCGCTGCATCGTGCCCGAAGGGCATTACTTCGTGATGGGCGACAATCGCGATAACAGCGCCGACAGCCGATTCTGGGGCTTCGTGCCCGACGACAACATCGTCGGCAAGGCTTTTCTGGTATGGATGAACTTCGGCGACCTCGGCCGCATCGGCCAGATCCGGTGATGAACGGGCCACACGCCTCCATCGGACGGAGACATGAGATGAAACCACCCCCACGCTCACTGTGTTCGCTGCCCCCCGGGGGGGCTTCAGTCTCCTTCGGGCGGCCGTACGGAGACTGATATGGACGCCTTGAAGCGGTTGCAGCAACGCCTGGACTACACCTTCGCCCGCCCCGCTTTGCTGGAGCAGGCGCTGACCCATCGCAGCCACGGCAGCGTACACAATGAACGCTTGGAGTTTCTGGGCGATAGCGTGCTCAATTGCGCCGTGGCGGCGCTGTTGTACGCGCGCTTCGACCGCATCGACGAAGGCGACCTGTCGCGGGTGCGAGCCAGTCTGGTGCGCCAGGAAACCCTGGCCGACATCGCCCAGCGCCTGGCCTTGTCCGAACACCTGCGCCTCGGCGAAGGTGAGCTCAAGAGCGGTGGTTTTCGCCGGCCCTCCATCCTCGCCGATGCGCTGGAGGCGATTTTTGGCGCCATCTTCGTCGACTCGGGCTTTGACGCCGCTCACCGCGTCATCGCCAGCATCTACCAGCCGCTGCTCGCCACCCTCGATCCGCGCACGCTGGGCAAGGACGCCAAAACCCTGCTCCAGGAATACTTGCAAAGCCGCCGCAGCCCCTTGCCGCAATACCGCGTGCTTTCCACCCAGGGGGCGGCCCACGACCAGCAGTTTCTGGTCGAATGTCATATTGCCAAATACGATCTCAGCGTGACGGGCCAGGGTGGCAGCCGCCGCGCAGCCGAACAACAGGCGGCGCAGGATGCGTTGCGGCAGCTGCAAGCCCTGGCCGGCGGCGGCGCCGCCGCCTCCCGGCCCCGCGTCGTCGTCTCGCCGGAGCGCCGACCATGACCGAACCCACCCGCTGCGGCCTGGTGGCCATCGTCGGCCGCCCCAACGTTGGCAAATCCACCTTGCTCAACGCCCTGATCGGCTCCAAGATCAGCATCGTCTCGCGCAAGGCGCAAACCACGCGCCACCGTATCCACGGCGTCCTTACCCAGGATGCCACCCAGTTCGTGTTCGTCGATACGCCGGGATTCCAAACGCGGCACGGCGGCGCCATGAACCGCATGATGAACCGCGTGGTCACCCAGGCCCTGGGCGAAGTCGATGTGGTCGTCATGGTGGTCGAAGCGGGCAAGTGGAGCCCGGGCGACGCCCAGCTTCTGCCCCTGCTGCCCCAAGGGCCGCGGCACATTCTGGCGATCAACAAAACCGATCTGCTGAAAGACCGCAACGCCCTGTTTCCCTACGTCGAACGCATCGCGGCCCAGCATGCCTTCGATGCCGTGGTGCCGGTCAGCGCGGCGCGCAACCGCCAGCTCGAGCCGCTGCTGGCCGAGATCGCTCAGGGCCTGCCGGCCGGCGAGTTCATGTTCGAAGAAGACGCGCTCACCGATCGGCCGGTGCGCTTCCTCGCCGCCGAACTCATCCGCGAGAAGATTTTCCGCCTGGTGGGCGATGAACTCCCCTACGGCTGTACCGTGGTGATCGAAGCCTGGGACGAGCAAGGGCCGCAAGTGCGGATCAACGCCTGCGTGGTGGTCGAACGCGACAGCCATCGGCCCATCCTGCTCGGCGCCGGCGGCCAGCACATGAAGCGCATCGCCACCGAAGCGCGCCAGGAAATCGCACAACTGCTCGATCGTCCGGTGCACCTCGAGGTGTACATCAAGGTGCGCAAGGGCTGGTCGGAACGCGAAAGCTCGCTGCGCGACCTCGGCTACGAATAAGCGGCTCGCAAGAGCCGGCCCGCCACCGCCCTGGCCGCCGGGGCGACGCCACGCCTCCCGCTGGCCGATCTCAACCAGGACTACCAGACCAACGCGCCATGGCCACCCGCCAGCCCACGCCACGATTTCACGACATCGACGGCTTTCTGCTGCACCCCGCGCCGTGGCGCGAAACCTCGTTGCTGCTCGACACCTACACCCGGGAGCAGGGCCGGGTGGCAATGGTGGCCAAGGGCGCGCGCCGCCCGACGTCGTCGCTGAGGCCGGCGCTGGCACAATTTCAGCCGCTCAGCCTCTCGTGGAGCGGCGCTGGCGAAGTCAAGACCCTGATCCGCATCGAATGGTGCGCACCGCTGCGCGTGTATGGCGGCGCGGCCGCCATGTCGGCCTGGTACATGAACGAACTGCTGATACGCCTGCTGCCGCGCGAGGATCCGCATCCCGCCTTGTACGACGCCTACGACACCGCCCTGCGCCAACTGGCGGAAGGCGGCCGCGCAGCGGGCGCCCTGCGACGGTTCGAGTGGATTCTGCTGCGGGAAACCGGGTACGGCGTGGAAGGCCCGGCGCCCGACTTCGAAGACCCCGCCATCGAGCCCGAACTGCGCCGTTTTTTGCGCGACCGGCTGGACGACCAACTGGAGCACCGGCCGCTGGTGACGCGCCAAGTGGCGCAGGCGTTACAGCGCTTGAAGCCTTGATCGATCAGAGGGTTCCTGTTTGCGCCGAGGACGGCCGCCTACCAGCGCGGCCCCGGCCGGATCAGGCCGACCACCACGCCCTCGATCTGGAAATCGTCGCCCGCTTGCACGGCGATGGGTTCGTAATCGGGGTTTTCGGGCAGAAGCTGCCAGCCGCCCCTGGCCTTGGCCAGGCGCTTGACGGTGACTTCGTCGGCCAGGCGCGCCACCACGATGCGGCCGGGGTGGGCCTCGGGCGTGCGCCGCACCGCGACCAGGTCGCCCTCGAGGATGCCGGCATCGCGCATGCTGAGGCCGCGCACGGTAAGCAGGTAATCGGGGGATTCGGAAAACAGTTCCGGGTCGACCTCGACCTGGCGCGATACATGCTCGGCGGCCAGGATGGGCTGGCCGGCGGCCACGCGGCCGACCAGCGGCAGCGCGATGCGGTTGGCCAGGACCTCGAGCCCTTGGGCCACCGAGGCGCCGGCCGCCTTGGCCGCCCGCACGCCCGCGGCTGCCGCCGTTGCCCGCGCCGCAGCCGCCGGCGGGGCGTCAGGCCCGGAACTGGCGGCGGTGGCCGTGGCGGGCGGAGCATCGGCATCGAGCAGCCTTATGCCCCGCGAAGTGCCGGCGCTGAGTTCGATCGCGCCTTTGCGGGCCAAGGCACGGAGATGATCTTCGGCGGCATTGGCCGAACGGAAACCCAGCTCGCGGGCGAGTTCGGCCCGCGTGGGGGGGATGCCGGTACGCTGAATGAACTCGCGTATGGTGTGCAAGATCTGCTCTTGACGGGCAGTGAGCGCTTGACGCATAGACCCTCGCCTGAATAGCTGTATTTTCATACAGTTTTCAGGTCGCTGCAAGCCGGGCGGGAGAGTCCGCGTGCAATCGCGTGCCGCCGTCGTGCCGCCGGCCTGGATTTTGCGGCGGAATCTTCGGCCAGGCACTTGCGTGCCGTGCAAGTGCCCCCAGGATATGGATAGAATAGACGTATGAGTACCGGTATAGAAACCACGCCGCAGCAGGCGCAGCAGGACGAAACCGCCACGCGCGAGCCGCCCTTGTGGCAAGTGGTGCTCCTCAATGATGACTACACGCCCATGGAGTTCGTGGTGATGGTGCTTCAGCGTTTTTTCGCCAAAGACCATGAGCAGGCCGTGCAGGTCATGCTCAAGGTCCACCACGAAGGGCGCGGGGTCTGTGGGGTGTATCCTTACGACATCGCCAATACCAAGGTGGTGCAAGTCAACCGCTACGCGCGGCAACATCAACATCCGCTTCAATGCGTTATGGAGGAAGCGTGATCTCCCAAGAGCTGGAAGTCAGCCTGCACATGGCCTTCGTCGAAGCCCGGCAGGCCCGCCACGAATTCATCACGGTCGAGCACTTGCTGCTGGCCTTGCTCGACAACGCCTCCGCGCTCGAGGTGCTGCGAGCCTGCGCCGCCAACGTCGACGATCTTCGCCGCAACCTCAAACAGTTCGTCCAAGACAACACGCCCGTGCTGCCGGGCGGCACCGATGCCGATACCCAGCCCACGCTGGGATTCCAGCGCGTCATCCAGCGCGCCATCATGCACGTGCAATCCACCGGCAGCGGCAAGAAGGAGGTCTCCGGCGCCAATGTCCTGGTCGCCATCTTCGGCGAGAAGGACTCCCACGCCGTGTACTACCTGCATCAGCAGGGCGTGAGCCGGCTCGACGTCGTCAACTACCTGTCGCACGGCGTCACCAAGCAGCCCCAGCCGGCCGCCAATCCGGCTCCCAAAGAGGCTCAGGCCAGCTCCGCCGAAGGCGAGGCCCGCCCGTCGCCGCTGGAACAATTCGCGCAGAACCTCAACAATGCGGCGCGCTCCGGCCGCATCGATCCCCTCATCGGCCGCGAACCCGAAGTGGAGCGGGTGGTGCAGGTGCTGTGCCGCCGGCGCAAAAACAACCCGCTGCTCGTGGGCGAAGCGGGGGTGGGCAAAACCGCCATCGCCGAGGGCCTGGCCTGGCGCATCACGCAAAACGACGTGCCCGAGGTTCTCGCCGAGGCCACCGTCTATTCGCTCGATATGGGCGCCTTGCTGGCCGGCACCAAGTACCGGGGCGACTTCGAGCAGCGCCTCAAGGGCGTGCTCAAGCAGCTCAAAGACAATCCCAAGGCCATCCTGTTCATCGACGAGATCCATACGCTCATCGGTGCCGGCGCGGCCTCGGGCGGCACGCTCGACGCCTCCAACCTGCTCAAGCCTGCGCTGTCGTCGGGGCAGCTGCGCTGCATCGGCGCCACCACCTTCACCGAATATCGCGGCGTGTTCGAAAAAGACCACGCCCTGGCCCGCCGTTTCCAGAAGATCGACGTCAACGAGCCCAGCGTGGAACAAACCGTGCAGATCCTGCGCGGCCTCAAAACACGCTTCGAAGACCACCACGGCGTCAAGTATTCCTCGGCGGCGCTCTCGGCGGCGGCCGAACTCTCGGCACGCTACATCAACGACCGCCACCTGCCTGATAAAGCCATCGACGTCATCGACGAGGCCGGGGCGGCGCAGCGCATCCTGCCCAAGTCGCGCCAGAAAAAAACCATCGGCAAGTCCGAGATCGAGGATATCGTCTCCAAGATCGCCCGCATTCCGCCGCAGTCGGTGTCGTCCGACGACCGCAACAAGCTGGCCACGCTCGAGCGCGATCTCAAGGCCGTGGTGTTCGGCCAGGATGGCGCCATCGAAGCGCTGGCGGCCGCCATCAAGATGGCGCGTTCCGGCCTGGGCAAGCCCAACAAGCCCATCGGCTCCTTCCTGTTCTCGGGCCCCACCGGTGTGGGCAAAACCGAAGTCGCCCGCCAGCTCGCCTTTACCCTGGGCATCGAGCTGCAGCGCTTCGATATGTCGGAATATATGGAGCGCCACGCGGTGTCGCGCCTGATCGGCGCGCCGCCGGGCTACATCGGCTTCGACCAAGGCGGTCTGCTCACCGAGGCGATCACCAAAAAGCCGCACTGCGTCCTGCTGCTCGACGAGATCGAAAAAGCGCATCCCGACGTCTTCAACATCCTGCTGCAGGTGATGGACCACGGCACGCTCACCGATAACAACGGACGCAAGGCCGACTTCCGCAACGTGATCATCATCATGACCACCAACGCGGGCGCCGAGCGGCTCAACCAGCGTGCCATCGGTTTTGCGCAAACACGCGCCGTGGGCGACGAGATGGCCGACATCAAGCGCATGTTCTCGCCCGAGTTCCGCAACCGTCTCGATGCCGTCATCCCGTTTGCCGCCCTGGACCCGAAGATCATCCTGCGCGTGGTCGACAAGTTCCTGATGGAGCTCGAAGAACAGCTCCACGAGAAGCGTGTCGATGCCGTCTTCACCGACGTCTTGCGGGATTACCTGGCGCGCAAGGGCTTCGACCCCTTGATGGGCGCGCGGCCCATGCAGCGGCTCATCCAGGACACCATCCGCCGGGCCCTGGCCGATGAGCTCCTGTTTGGCCGGCTGGTCGATGGCGGCAAGGTCACGGTCGACCTCGACGCCAACGAGCAAGTCGTGTTGCGCATCAAAGACGAAGCCAGCCCTTCATCCGGCGGGGGCGGCGACGGCGATGGCGATGGCGGCCCATCCAAGGGCGGCCGGGCGCGCGGTGCTTCCACCCGCCGCGGCTCCCGCGGCAAGTCTCCGCTGCCCACCGACGAGTTGGTGGTGTGATCAAAGGCGCCACAGGCCGGGAACGCCACGTTGGCGAACCGGTCTTCCGGCGCCGCTCGATCGCGGCCTGCTAGCCGCATAGCCACAAGGCCCGAGTACCAGCACCCGGCTGGACTCGGGCTTTTTATTCGGGGCGGGCAAATGGCATTGCCAGCCGCGGGGCATTACCGGCCACGGCGCCAGCCTGTGCCCGTGGCGCGAACCACATAGCCATCATCGATGGCCATGGCCAGCGTGCCCTCGTTTTCGCTCACCAGCCGGGTCTGGGGCAGTCTCTCGGCATAGTGTGCCAAGGCGGGGGCCCCGGTTTCGTAGGGGCTGCTGGCCACGAGGTTCGACAGTAATTGCGCCAGTGCCAGATAGCTGGAGGGCTGGCTGATGACGATCGGCGCGTTCCGGTTGGCGCGCGCGCTATCCAGCCCGACCAGCTTGACCACGCGCCTAAGCGCAAGCCTCGCCGTTCACGGCGAGGTTAGCGAGGCCAAATCTGCCGGAGCCGAAGGCTCCCCCGAATCGTGGCGGAGAAGCTCCGGCCGCAAGGCCGGAGTTCTTCACCCCAACCGGCACGTGTACGATCGGCGGGGTTGGGGTCTCGCGCAATCCCGCCACTTGGCCGTCGTGCGGTTGCTGGCCGCAGGATGCCCGCAAGAGGCGGATGGCCGCCGGATTGCTGTAGCTGGTGGCGGAGTTGAAGTTCTCGAAGAGGTAATCGAAACGCGACAGCAGCGGATGGCTGCGGGCTTCGGTGGCGTTCATGTCGTCCCACGACAGCGAGCAGATATGCAGGACGATGATGTCGAATTGGGCCTCGGCGTCGGTCGACATGGGGCCGAACGAGACCCGGCGCCCCGATTCCGCCGAATGGAATGCTCTGAGCTGGGTGCCGTAGTCGTCGTCCGGGGCGGCGAAAGGCGCGTCGGCGGGGGGCGGCGCCAGGCGGCCGCTGGCGGTGGCGGCCGCCTGGGCGGTGAGCCGATTGCTGTTGTGCCAAACCGGCACAGCCGCCACGGCCAGCAAGATGAAGGTGGCCGTCTGTCCGAGCCGCTTATTGGCGACGTAGATCAAGACGGCCAGAAAGCCCGGCAAGATCACGATGGCCAGAGGCAGGCGGCCAGCCAGTTCGAACAGATAGGACGGCGAAAATGCGCTCAGCGCCGTGGACGGATCCAGTACCCGGGCCGGCGGCGACAGCCCCGCCTCGTAGTAGGCCAGGCCGGCCGCCGCGGCCATGGCCAGCACCTGGCGCGGCACGCCCAGCCGGCGGCTGCGCAACGGCACGAGCACGGCCACACCCAACAATAGATTCAGTCCCCAGACCGGCTGGAGTATGCCCGCCCAGGCCAGCAGCAGCTTGGCGGCGAAATAAAGATTCCAATAGCCCATGGCGAATGCCGGCGCGTCGGGCGCCGGGAATCGGCACGCCCCGGCCGCGGCCGAAAGCGTGTCGTGGCAGACCGTAAAAAAATGAAACGGCAATGCAAAGCGGAGGCCACTGTAGCATGGCGGACGCCCGCGCAGCGGGCTCCCGGCATACCTCCCAACGGCCTCTATGCTGGCGGCGCCGCCGCCGTGGGCACGGCCCATGCCGGGCAGCTGTGCCGCAAAATCACAGATGATATGCCCACCCGCGTCTTGTTGGCGGCTCCGGGGCCGGTCATTCTTCCCGCAGCCAAATTACGGGAGAAACATCGTCATGTCTTTGCGACACCGACAGGAGGAAAAGGGCGCGGGCCCTCTGGAGGGCGTCCGCGTCCTGGACTTCACCATCGTCATGGCGGGGCCGATGTGCACGCGCATGCTGGCCGACGCCGGCGCCGAGGTCATCAAGGTGGAAGCGCCCGATGGCGACGTCGTGCGTCAGCGGCCGCCGCACGTGGGAGAGGTCAGTACCTACTTCGCGGCGATGAACTGCGGCAAACGCAGCATCGTGCTCGACCTCCGGCACGAGGAAGGGCGCCAGCTCGCCCGCGATCTCAGCCGGCAGGCCGACGTCGTGATCGAGAACTTCCGGCCCGGGGTCATGAAGCGCCTGGGCCTGGACTACGAAACACTGTCGCGACACAACCCGCGCTTGATCTATTGCTCGGTGTCGGGCTTCGGCCAGACCGGGCCGCTGGCCAATGCGCCGGCCTATGCGCCGGTGATCCACGCCGCGTCCGGCTACGAGCAAGCCTATATGCAGTACCAGAGCGGTGCCGAGCGGCCGGCCAACAACGGTATCTTCATCGCCGACGCCATGGGTGCGGTGCAGGCCGCCTATGCCATCCAGCTGGCGCTGTACGATCGCACGCGCACGGGGCTGGGCCAGCAGATCGACGTGGCGCTGCTCGACTCGGTGATGGGCATGCTGGTGTACGAGATGCAGGCGGCGCAGTTCCCGGCCGAGCGTCCGCGCCAGGTGTACGAGCCGGTGCGCTCGGCCGACGGCTATGTGATGGTGGCCGCCGTGACCCAGAAGAACCAGGATGTCCTGTTCGAGGTGATCGGTTTTCCGGAAGGCAAGACCGATCCGCGTTTCGCCACCGTGCGCGACAAGGAAGCCAATTGGTCGGCGCTGTTGCGCATCATCGAAGGCTGGACCTCGCAGCGCAGCGGCGAGGAGTGCGAGCGGATTCTGCTGGCCGCCGGTGTGCCGTGTTCGCGCTATCGCACCATGGCCGAAGCCATGGCCGATCCGCACGTGCAGCAGCGGGGCTTTCTGGCGCCGGTGCACGCGGGCGACGAAACCTTCCTGGTGGCCAACCCCGCCTTCAAACTCTCGCGCAGCCGAGCCGAGGCGCGCGATTCGGTGGCGGGGCTGGGTGAACATACCGCCGAGATCCTGGGCGAATGGCTGGGCCTCACCGGCGAACGGCTCACCGAGCTCCAGGAGCGTGGCGTGCTCGGGCCGGTGGCCGGGGTCGCTTGAAGGGTTATGAGATATGTCTGAACAAAATCGTATGGCGGACACCCCGGCGCGGGAGTCGCTCAGCCCGGAAGAGCGTGAAGTCCTGCGCGACGCGGTGCGTGGCGCCCTGGCCAGTCTTGGCGACATGCCGGCCGACGCCGCCGCGACCGAGGCCGCGCCGGCGCTGCGCGCCGCCTGGCAAGAGTTGCTCGATCTCGGCGTGGTGGCCCTCGACGGCGTGGAGTCTCCCGGCAGCGTTCCGGTCGCTCCGATCCTCGGCGGCGCGACCGAGTTGCAGGCCGTCTTCGAAGAGTTGGGCCGGGCGCATTGCGCGGCGCCGCTGGCCGACGCCTGGCTGACGCAGCGCCTGCTGGCGCCGTTGGCCGCGCAACGCCCCGAGGTCGCCGCGCTTATGGCGGCGGTCCGGGGCGGTGAGGTGGTGGTGGCCCTGGCCTTGGGCCATCGGGACGGCGACCCGCAGGCGGGCGGCTTCACGGCGGCGGGCGGCCGGGTGTCCGGCGCCCTGGCGGCCTGGCAGGGTTCCGCCATTGCCACCCATATCCTGGTGGCGCTCCAGCCCGCGGGCTGGGCCCTGGTAGCACGTGAGGCGGCGGGCGTCGCGTGGCAGGCGGTGCCCTCGTTCGGTAAGCTGGCTCTGGCCAGCCTCGTGTTGGCCGAGGCGCCGGCGGAGTGGATCGTGGCGGACGCCGAGCCAGGCTTCGATCCGGCGCTGCTCGCGCAGTGGGCCGGATTGGCGCGTGCCCACGGCGCCGCCCGCCGCGCCTTCGAAATGGCGGTGGAGTATGCCGGCGAACGCCGCCAGTTCGGGCAGCCGATCGGCCGCTTCCAGGCTATCCAGCACAAGCTGGCGGACGTCTACATCGGTCTGGAAGGTGTGCGGCTGGCGTTGGCGCAAGCCGCGCGTGCCCTGGACGACGAGCGGCGGCCGGAGTACTGGCTGGCGAGCGCCGCGGTGTTCGCGGCGCCGGCCTTGATCCGGGCCAGCCTGGAGATCCAGCATACCTTCGGCGCCATCGGCTATGCCGAAGAGCACGAGGCGCCACGGCACTTCCGTCAGGTACATCGCGACTGCGCCGCATTCGGCGGCGCGCGGCGTGCCCGTCGGCGGCTGGCCGCCGAGGTGTTCGGCCAGCCGGGTTTCCGTTTTCCCGAACACGATCTGGGTGAAGAGGGCAATCGCTTCCGCCTCGAGGTGCGCCAGTGGCTGGCGGACTACTGGACGCCCGAGCGCCGGGCGGCCTTCGACGCGCGGCCCTTCCACGGCCGGGAGTACGACCATGAGTTCGCCCTGGCGCTGGGGCGCACCGGCTGGAATGGCCTGGCCTGGCCGCGGGAGTTCGGTGGCCAGGGGCGCGGCCCGATGGAGCAGATCGCGTTCATCGAAGAGATGGAGCGTGCCGAAGCGCCGCGCGCCGGCGCCGCGGTGCAGGCCAACGCCCTGATGCTGTACGGCACGCCCGGGCAACAAGCACGTTATTTGCCCGAGATGCTGCGCGGCGAAGCGATGCACGGCATGGGCTACAGCGAACCCGGAGCGGGCTCGGACCTCGCCTCGCTGCGCACCCGGGCGATCCGCACGGCGGACGGCTGGACCATCCAGGGCCAGAAGATCTGGACCACCACCTGGTGGGGCAAGTATATGTTCCTGGCGGCGCGCACCGACGCCGAGGCCAAGCCGGCGCATGCGGGCATCAGCATGTTCATCGTGCCGATGGACGCGCCGGGCATCACCATCAACCAGGCCACGACGCTATATGATGGGTCATTCGCCAACATCTTCTACGATGACGTCAAGCTGGAGCCCGACGCCCTGGTGGGCGAACTCAACGGCGGCTGGAAGGTACTCACCGGCGCGCTGGCGGCCGAACGCGGTTTGATCGGCGGCGGAATCGTCTGTAAAGTGATGCGCTGGTTCGAGCAGGCGCTCGAGATCCTGGCTCAGTCCGCCGGTGATGCCCAGGCTCCCTTGCACGACCCCGTGGTGCGCGATCGGCTCGCCGGTTTCGCGGCCGAGATCGAGGTTGGCCGTCTGCTCATGCTGCATTGCGCCGAGCTGGCGGTGGATGGCATCACGCCGCCCGAATACGGCGCCATCAGCAAGGTATTTTCCGGCGAATTGATGGAGCGCTTCGGCGAAGCCCTGCTCGAGATCCTCGGCATGCGCGCCACCTTGTCGCAGGGCGCGCCGCGGGCCTGGGCCAACGGCAGCTTCGAGCAGCGGCTGCGGCATTCGCTGATGTGGGTGATCAGCATTGGCACCAACGAGATCCAGCGCAGCCTCATCGCCCAGCGCGGCCTGCGCTTGCCTCGGTAATCAGGATGGCGGTGGCGGCCCGCCATCGATGATCACGGGCCTGAGCGCCGGCATCGAGGGGGCGTTCTTCCACACCGGCAACGTTCCAGGAGAACAGCACGACATCATGGCCAACGACAGGATCCGCGAACTCGACATCTTCATGCGCGTCGCCGGCGAGCGCAGCTTCTCGGCGGCGGCGCGGGCCCTCGATTGCGATCCTTCCACGGTCAGCAAGCTGATCCAGCGCATGGAAACCCGGCTGGGGGTGCGGCTATTCCATCGCACCTCGCGTATGTTGCATCTGACCCAGGAGGGCGAGAGCTACCTGGAGGGCGCCCAGCGCGTACTGGAGGCCCTGGAAGAAGCGGAAGAGGGCGTGGCCCGGCGGCTGGCCGAGGTGGAAGGCGTATTGCGCGTCAATAGCACGCTGCTGATCGCGCAGTCCCGCCTGCTGCCGGTAATGCCGGAGCTTACGCGCCGCCATCCCAAGCTGCAGATCGAGCTCATCCTTACCGCCGCGCCGCTGGATCTGTTCGAACACCAGATCGATCTATCGCTGCGCAGCGGCCATGTTCCCGATTCATCCCTGGTGGCGCGGCGCATCGCCGGCACGCGCTGGCTGACCTGCGCGGCGCCGGCTTACCTTGAACGGCATGGCGAACCCAGGCATGCCAACGAACTGAGCGACCACAACTGCCTCAATTTCCTGCCCGGATCGTATCGCAGCAACTGGCTGCTGAAGGTCGATGGCAAGGTGATCGACGTGCCGGTGCAAGGCAGTATCCGCGCCAACTCGGCCGAAGCCTTGCGCACGATGGTGTTGCAGGGCCTGGGCATTGCCCGGCTGCCCGAGCCGACGGTGCGCGACGAATTGCGTAACGGCAGCCTGGTGGCCGTGCTGCCGCAGTGCCAGGTGGGCACGGAAGAGCCGGTTTATGCCGTGTACCCCAGCAAACGCCACTTGTCGCCGCGCGTCGGCGCCGTGCTCGAGGTGCTTACGGCAACAAAGGATCCGCTAAGCGCTCTCCCAGGAACTCCAGCGTAGCCCCATGCCAATGTGGCGGTAAGGGGGCAGGCCGCAGTGCAGAACGCGGAGGGCGGTCAGGCGTGGGCCGCTTCCCGGAGAGCGCTTGCAACCCATTGATTCAGGCTTTCTCCGCTGGCTGCCGCAGCAATCGCAACGGCCTCATGGACTTCGGGGCTGATGCGCAGCACGAACTTTCCCGAAAAGGTCTTGCGTGGCTCGATGCCACGCTTGGCGCATTCGTCAAGGAAGACGGCCAGAGACGCTTCTCCTTCACGCTGCAGCCCCGCCACGTCGGTGGCATAGAAGTCGGCGCCACCATGGAGGCCGATGAACTCACCCCGGAACATCTCGAGGTCGGGGTCGTAGGTAATGACGGCTTGCTGGCCGCCGATGATCATCACGTTTTTCATGGTTTCACTCCGTTCTCTTCAAGCCACTTACGGATGGAAGCCACCGCACCCTTGTCCATCTCCGGCGAAGGGTGGCGACGGTGCATCACTTTGATTTGCCCGAACAGGAAGACGGCAACCCGCGAGCCCTCGCGCTCGGTAACTTCGCCACCAAGTTCGATGAACAGGGCGACCGCGTCGCTCCACTTCACGCTCGCCGGAGTAGGCCTGGAGAAGATCAGTTGGAGCGTCTTGTGGTGTTTGGCTCGCATGAGATCATGATACTAAAAAATGATATCAAAAGCCAGGGGGATTGCTAAGGTCAGGGCAACAAAGGATCCGCCAAGCGCTCTCCCAGGAACTCCAGCGTAGCCCTCACCCGGGCGCTCAGATGGCGCTTGCTGGGGTACACGGCATAGAGCGGCTCGATCGGCGAGCGGTAGTCGGCGGAGTCGAGCACCGGCACCAGCGCGCCGTTGTCCAGGTCGGCCTGTGCGTGATAGTCGGCCAGGCGGGCGATGCCCAGGCCGGCGCGCGCCAGTGCGCAGAGCATATCGCCGTTGTTGGCGGCGAAGCTGCCCTGCGGCTCCAGCGGCGCTTCCTGGCCGGGCAAGGGCCATTGGCTGCGGTAGGAACCGGGCATGAAATTCAGGCAGCGATGATCGTGCAGGTCTTGCGGCTCGCGCGGCTCGCCCGCGCGCGCCAGGTAGGCCGGCGAGGCGCACAGCAGCCAGCGCGTGCTGGCGATGCGCCGCGCCATCCAGGACGAATCCGCAATATGGCCGCTCTGGATCGAGATATCGATCTGTTGCTCGAAGAGATCGGGCGGCGTGGGGACGAGGAAGAACTCCATGCGTATCCGCGGATAGCGCGCGATGAAATCCGGCATGAGCGGCGCCAGCCGGGTGCTGGCGAAAGCCGGCGTGGAGTGCAGGCGCACCACGCCCGACGCCTCCCGGGTGGCGCGGCCCATCGACAGCTCGGCCTCTTCCAGGGTGCGCAGCACGCGCTGGGCGCCCGCCAGGAACGACTCGCCTTCCTGGGTCAGGCGCAGCACCCGCGAATTGCGATGAAACAGGCGTACGCCCAGCCGGGCTTCCAGCCGCTGGATGGTCTTGCTGACGGTCGAAGGGTCGACATTCAGCGAACGGGCGGTGGCCGAAAAGCTCGTGGCCTCGGCCACCCTCAGGAAGATGTCGAGTTCACGGATGCGTCCGGTCATGGCTTGCGGGCTCGAGAAGTGGCGTGTCGAGAGGGCGGAGCCGGGTGGCCGGCCCGTGGATCCTTACACTTCCACCATTTCGAAGTGGCCCTTGGGCGATCCGCACTCGGGACAGGCCCAATCGTCGGGCACATCCTCCCAGCGGGTGCCGGGAGCGATGCCGTCTTCCGGAAGGCCTTCGGCCTCATCGTAGACGAAGCCGCAAACGACACATTGATAGGTTTTCATAATCACGGTGGCCGCCGGTCGGGCAAATGAGATTCCGGCGCGCGACCCATTCGGCAGCAGGCGGGATCGCGCCGGAAGACCTGTTAACGGAAACCCAGGGCGCGGCGCGCGATCTGCAGGCGCTGGATCTGGTTGGTGCCTTCGTAGATCTGCAGCACCTTGGCGTCGCGCATCATGCGCTCGACATGGTTGCCGCGCACATAGCCGTGGCCGCCCAGGATCTGCACCGCGTCGGTGGTGACCTTCATCGCCATATCGGTACAAAAGCATTTGACCATCGAAGCCATCTCGGTGAGGCGGTCGTGGCGGCCGGCATCGATGGCGCGGGTGCACTGATACAGCAGCGCGCGCGCGGCCTCGATCTGGATGTGCATGTCGGCCAGCATGAATTGTACGCCCTGGAAGTCGCCGATCGAACGGCCAAAGGCCTTGCGATCCTTGGCGTAGGCCACGGCGATGTCGAAGGCGCCCTGGGCCAGGCCCACGGCGGTGGCGGCCACGGTGGGGCGGTTGAGGTCCAGGATGTGCATGCACGACAGGAATCCCTTGCCTTCTTCGCCCATGCGGTTGGCCACCGGCACCCGCACGTTGTCGAAGTAGATGTCGGCATGCGGCGTGCCGCGCTGGCCCATCATTTTTTCGTGGCCGCCGATGGTGATGCCGGGCGACTTCATGTCGACGATGAAGCAGCTGATGTTATCGACGCCGCGCTTGCCGCTATCGCTGGTTTTGGCGAACAGCGTGATGTAGTCAGCGATCGGAGCCATGGTGATGAAGCACTTCTGGCCGTTGACGATGTAATCGTCGCCGTCGAGCACGGCGCGGGTTTTCATGGCGCCCACGTCCGAACCGGCATGCGGTTCGGTGATGGCCACCGAGCTCACCACGCCGCCTTCGGCGACCAGCGGCAGCCACTTCTGGCGTTGCTCTTCGGTGCCGAAGTGCAGCAGGGGCAGCACGAAGGAGATGGTGTTCTGGTTGATCAGCTGGGCGCCGGTGGCCGAGGTGCGGGCCACCAGTTCCTTGGCCATGCAGGTGGTGGTGAGATCCAGCCCCGGGCCGCCGTACTCTTCCGGCACGCGGGCCTGCATCAGGCCCATTTCGCCAAACACCTTTACGAGATGGGTGGGGAAGGTTTCGGTTTCGTCCATCTCCTGGGCGATCGGTGCGATCTCGCGATCGACCACGCGTTGCAGGCTGTCGAGCAGGGCTTCTTGAAGTTCGGTCAAAGGTTCCACGGTGTCTCCGCAAGATTGGAGGTCAGTCAACGGTCGACATCCTCCGGGAAGCGCCGGCGGCTGAACAGCATTCCACCGGAATATCACCTGTGAATCCGCTTCATGGTTGAGCGTGGCCATCTGTGCCCGGGCATCATGGCAGATGTGCGGCGCCGCCGCTGGCGGTGGCGAGGCGCCGGCGTCACCATGGCTGCCCTGGATCCCGCTGGCCCATGCCTCGGCCGCTGTACAACGCCACCATCAGGAGACACCACGATGCCCGATTCAAGCTTCGATACCTTGCGCTATGGCCTGGAAGGCCGGGTGGCGGTGATCACGCTGGCGCGGCCCGAGCGCCGCAACGCCATGGGCTCGCAGCTCAAGCGCGAGCTGGTGGCGGCCTTCGGTCTGGCCAACGATGATCCCGCCGTGCGGGTCATCGTGCTTACCGGCGAGGGCCCGGCGTTCTGTGCCGGCGGCGACGTGAAGGAAATGCAGGCCGCCCAGGCCGCCGGCGAGTCGCGCAGCCTGGAGGAGAAGATCCGGCCATCGCGCGACGCCACGCTGCTGGCGATCCACGAGTCCGTCAAACCGGTCATCGCCGCCGTCAACGGCGCGGCGGCGGGAGCGGGGATGAATCTCGCGCTGGCGGCGGATATCCGGCTGGCCTCGACCACCGCGCGTTTTTCGCAGGCTTTCGTACGGCGCGGTTTGCCGCCCGATACCGGCGCCACCTACTTCCTGCCCCGCATCGTGGGGATGGCCAAGGCTTGCGAACTGGCCATGATCGGCGACGCGATCGATGCCGACGAAGCCATGCGGCTGGGCATCGTCTCGCGCGTGCTTGAGCCCGAGGCCCTGATGCCCGCCGCCCTCGACATGGCGCAGCGTATCGCCGCGGGGCCGCCGATCGCCATTCGCCTGGCCCGCCAGGCCTTGCATCAGGGCATGCGGGGCACCTTGCGCGAAGCCTTGGCTCGCGAAGCGGCGGCGTTGAACGTCTGTCTGGACACCGATGACGCGAAAGAAGGCGTGCGCGCCTTCCTCGAAAAACGGGAGCCGCGCTTCATGGGATCTTAAAAAAGACGCCGTGGCCGCCGCTGGCCGGTCATCATCTGTGATGTGGTTTCATAGGTCTTGTGCGCAAACCAATCTTGTGACGGAGGGATTACAGCTCGATCATGATTGCCGCGCCATGTACAGAACAATCTAGAACTGGAGGAGACCTCGTGCCCCTGCACGATCATTACCCCTCGCTGTCATTGCATATCGGCGGCCGCTCCCTGCAAGGGGAGGGACGCCACGTCCTGCCGGTGATCGATCCGGCCACGGGCAATACCCTGGGTGAACTACCGTTGGCCACGCCGGCCGACCTGGATCTTGCGCTCGACGAGGCGCGGCGCGCTTTCGCGGTATGGCGCCAGGTAACCCCGCTCGAGCGTGGCCGCCTGCTGCAGGCCATCGGCGCGCGAATCCGCAACCACGCGCCCGCGCTGGCGCGCATCGTCACCCTTGAACAGGGCAAATGCCTGCGCGAAGCCCTGCACGAAATCCAGAACACCGCCGACACCTTCGAGTGGATGGCCGAAGAAGGCAAGCGCGCCTATGGCCGCATCGTGCCGGCGCGCCTGCCCGCCACCGATCAGCACGTACGGCTGGAGCCCATCGGCCCGGTGGCCGCCTTCTCGCCCTGGAACTTCCCCGCCGTCCTGGCCTGCCGCAAGGTCGCCACGGCGCTGGCCGCGGGCTGTCCGGTGATCATCAAGCCCGCCGAGGAAACCCCCGGCATCATGCTCGCCATCGCCCGCCTGTGCGAAGAGGCGGGCCTGCCGCCGGGCGTGCTCAACGTCGTTTACGGCGAGCCGGCCGAAATCTCCAGTCGCCTGATCGCGAGCGACGTCATCCGCAAGGTCTCGTTCACCGGCTCGGTGCCGGTCGGCCGCCTGCTGGCCAGCCAGGCCGCCCAGCACCTCAAGAAGATCACGCTCGAGTTGGGCGGGCATTCCCCGGTGGTCATCACCGGCGACGTCGATGTCGAGCAGGTGCTGCGACTGACGCTGGCCGCCAAGTTCCGCAACGCCGGCCAGCTCTGCCTGTGCCCCACGCGCTTCTTCGTGCACGAGTCCGTGTACGACGCTTTTGCCGCCGGGCTGGCCGAAGGCGCCGCCGCCTTGCGCGTGGGCAATGGCCTGGACGACACGGTCCAGATGGGCCCCTTGGCCAATGCCCGCCGGCGCGATGCCATGGCCGCCTTCTGCGACGACGCCCAAGGCCATGGCGCACGCCTGCTGACGGGCGGCGAGGCACCGGGCGAGCAGGCGGCCGGCTACTTCTGGTCGCCCACCGTGCTGGCCGACATGCCCGGGGCCGCGCGAGCCATGAGTGAAGAAGTTTTCGGCCCGCTGGCCCTGATACGGCCGTTTTCCGATCTCGATGACGCCATGGCGGCGGCCAACGCCACCGATTACGGCCTGGCGGCCTATGCCTTTACCCGTTCGCTCGAAGCCGCGCATCGCCTGGAGCACGGCCTGGAGGCGGGCAACGTGAGCCTCAACACCTACGCCGTCAGCGCGCCCGAGATGCCCTTCTCGGGCGTCAAGCACAGCGGCCTGGGCCACGAAATGGGCACGGAAGGCCTCTACGAGCACATGAACGTCAAGGCGGTCGTGAGGGCGGTGGGATGACTTTGAACACCATGCTGAGCTACCAGGTCACGGAGTGGGGCACGCCGCTCCAGCAGGTACTGGGCCGCAAGCCCGAGCCCGCCGCCAACGAGGTGCTGGTCAGGGTGCGCGCCTGTGGCGTTTGCCATAGCGACGTCCACATCCGCGAAGGTTCGTACGACATGGGTGGCGGCAAATCGATCGAACTCGGCCGCATCGGCATCCATCTGCCGCTCACTCTGGGCCACGAAATCGTCGGGACGGTGGCCGCGGTGGGCGAGGGCGCCAAGGCCGAGGTCGGCCAGCCCGTCGTGGTCTATCCCTGGATCGGCTGCGGCCAGTGCCGGCACTGCGTGGCTGGCGAAGAGCTCGATTGCGAGACGCCGCGCTCGCTGGGTACGCGTCGCGCCGGCGGCTATGCCGATTACGTGCTGGTGCCGCACGAACGCTATGTGCTGCCCTACGACGGCATCGATCCGCTGGTGGCCGCCAGCGCCGCCTGCTCGGGCCTCACCGCCTACGCCGCGCTGCGCAAGTTGCCGGCGGCCACCGCCGACGACACCGTCGTGCTGCTGGGCGCCGGTGGCCTGGGTCTGGCCGCGCTGGGCCTGATCCGCCATCTCACCCTGGCACGCGTGGTCGTGGTAGACGCCAACCCGGCCAAACTCGAGCTCGCCCGGGCCCAGGCCGACGCCGCGCTCGACATTCGCGACGCCGACAGCCAGGCCAGGCTGCGCGAACTGGCGGGAGGCGGTGCGCTGGCGGTGATCGATTTCGTCGGTCTGCCCGAGACCTTTGAATGGGGCCTGGCGGCCTTGCGCAAGGGCGGCGCCTTGATCGTGGTCGGCCTGTTCGGCGGCGGCACCGCGCTGTCGATCCCCTTGCTGCCCATGCGCAATCTACGGGTGCAAGGCTCGTACGTGGGCTCGCTCGACGAATTCCGCGAGCTGCTCGAGCTGTTGCGCCGGCAGCCCGTGGCCACCGTGCCCATCGAGCAGCGGCCGATGGCCGAGATCAACGATATTTTCGAGGACATCCGGCAGGGCCGGGTGGCCGGCCGCGTCATGGCCATCGCCGGCTGACGCCCGGGTCGGCCAATCGCAGTCATTCAGGAGACATTCATGCAAGACCATGATATCGACAACGCCATCGCCAGCGGCAAGACCTACGGCGATCTCGAGGTGCAACACGCCGTGTTCAGCCGCCTGCGGCGCGAGGATCCGGTGCACTGGACGGAACCCGAGGGCTTCCGGCCGTTCTGGACGGTCACCAAAAATGCCGACATTCTGGAAGTCGAACGCCAGAGCGATCTGTTCATCAACTCGCCGCGCTCCAAGCTCTGGAGCATCGAGTTCGAGCAGTCGGTGGCCAAGCTGATGGCCGGCAGCCCGCACCTGGTGCGTGGCCTGCCGCAGATGGACGGCGCCGAGCACCGCTCCTACCGCAAGCTCACCCAGGCCTGGTTCCAGCCCCGGCAAGTCAAGCTGCTCGAGCCCCGATTGCAGGCGCTGGCCAAACGCACGGTGGATGAAATGGAAGCCCTGGGCGACGAGTTCGACTTCTACAACGACGTGGCGGTATGGTTTCCGCTGCGCGTGATCCTGCTGATCCTGGGCCAGCCCGAGTCGGACGCCGAGCGCCTGCTGCGCATCACCATGGCCTACTTCGGCGGCAGCGATCCCGAGATGCAGAAGGGCTCGGACATGCTCAAGGCCACCCGCGACTACATCGAGTACTTCGATGGCGTGAGCGAAGATCGCCGCCGCAATCCCACGGACGATGTGGCCTCCATCATCGCCAACTCGCTGATCGACGGCCAGCCCATCGGCCACCACGAGGCCTCGTCGTATTACATCGCGCTGGCCAGCGCCGGCCACGACTCCACCGCCGCCACCGCGGCGGGCGGCCTGCTGGCGATGATCCAGAATCCCGACCAATGGCGCAAGCTCAAGGCCAATCCCGAACTGCTGCCGCTGGCGATCGATGAAATGGTGCGCTGGGTCTCCCCGGTCAAGCATTTCTTCCGCACCGCCACCCAGGATTACGACCTGCGCGGCAAGTCGATCAAGGCGGGCGAGGCCCTGTTGATGAGCTACCCCTCGGGCAATCGCGACGAAGACGTTTTCGACGAGCCCTTCGCCTTCCGCGTCGATCGCACGCCCAACAAGCACGTGGGCTTCGGCTTCGGCGCCCACGGTTGCCTCGGTGTCTATCTGGCCAAGATGGAGCTGCAATATCTGTTCCGCGAATTGCTGGCCCGGGTCGACTCCTTCGAGCTGGTCGGCGATCCGGCCTGGGTGGAAACCTCCTTCGTCGGCGGCCTCAAGCGTCTTCCCGTGCGGGTGCGGATGCACGCCATGGCCTGAGGCGCCTGCGCGCCGAGTATCACGTTTTCGCTTTTTCCGATGACGGCGGCGGCGCCGATGCACGGTTGCCGCCGGTCGCCAACCTTTTGCCGCCTTTTGGGGCGGTGCGAACAAAAACAGGAGACATTCCATGTTTCGTTTTCCTCTCTTGAGCACGCTGGCCGCGGCCGGCCTGATGGCTTCGGTAACCCTGCCGACCCAGGCGCAAACCACGGTGTTGCGGCACTCCAACTGGTTTCCGGAAGGCCAGGTGATGCGGGTGAATGTGGTCGATCCCTGGAAGGCCGAGGTCGAGCGGGTGACCGAGGGCCGGGTGAAGATCGAAACCCTGCCCAAGGTCGTGGGCAGCGTGCAGGGCCAGTACGACGTGGCCCGCGATGGCCAGGCCGACATCGTCGTGTTCTCCAACGGCTACACGCCGGGCCGCTTCGATATCCTCGAAGTGGGCGAGCTGCCCTTCAATGGCGATCGCGCCGAGATCTTCGGCCCCGCCCTGCATCGCTTCTATACCAAGCACGTGGCCCAGTATGGCGAGTACCGCGGCGTGGTGCCGCTTTCGGTATTCGTGGTGGCGCCGCCCGAGCTGTTCAACAACCAGCGCAAGATCGAGAAACTGGACGACTTCAAGGGCCTGAAGATTCGCAGCAACTCCAAGGGCACCACCGACCTGCTCAACCTGCTCGGCGCCGTGCCGGTGTCGCGCCCCGCCACCGAAACCTACGAGCTGATGTCCTCGGGCGTGCTCGATGGCACCGTCATGCCGCCCGAATCGATCCCCCCCTTCAATCTGGTGGAGGCGTCGCGCTTTGCCACCATCGTGCCCGGAGCGCTCACCAACTCCATCCTCACGCTCGCGATCAACGAGAAAAAATGGAACTCGCTGTCGCAGAAAGACCGCGACGCCATCATGGCGATCTCCGGTGAAACCTTCGCCCGCCAGATCGGCGAAGCCTACATCGAGGGCAATGAAGCGGCCTGGAAGGCGCTGCGCGACGCGGGGCAATCGGTCGAGGTGGCCAGCCCCGAACTCATGGCCGAGATGAAAACCGCGCTGGCGCCGCTGGAAACCGCCTGGGCCGAGCGGGCGCGCAAGCGGGGCGTGAAGGATCCGCAGGCCTTGCTGCAGGCCTTGCGCGATGAAGTCAAGGCGGTCGAGAACGGCCAGTAAATCATGACGCTACGCTCGATCACTCTGTGGGGCGTGCGTGTGCTGGAAGGGCTGACGGCCATCGCGCTGCTGGCCCTGATGGCCATCGTTCTGGTCGACGTCGTGGGGCGCAATGGCTGGAACCATCCCTTGCCCTGGGCGGCTGAAATTCTGGAGATCATCCTGGCGGCTTCCATCTTCCTGTTCCTGCCGGTGCTGGCGATCCGGGGCGGACACGTCACGGTCGACCTGATCGAGTTGCCGACCATGGCGCGCGTCCAGCAGGTGCTCAGCGGCCTGATCGGCGCCATCGTGTTTGGCAGCGTGACCTGGGCGCTGGCCCGCCACACCTCGCGTGTGGCCGAGTTCGACGAAGTCACGCCCCTGCTCGGGATTCCGCTGCCCTGGATATTCGGCGGGCTGACCGCACTCGCCGCGCTGACCGTGCTCTTGAGTTTGGCCTGGGCCGTTTGCCATTTGTGGCGCGGCTGCACGCCGCTCGCCGATGCCGCGAAACCGGAGGATCTGCTATGACCCTCGCCTTGTTGGCATTTTTGGCCGCCTTCGCCCTGATTTTTTTCCAGGTGCCGATCGCGCTGGGGCTGGGATTCGTCGGCCTGATGGGCTACATCTTGCTCAATGACACCACCGCGGCGATCAGCATGGTGATGGCCGTGACGCGCGACGTCACCATGTCGTATCCCCTGATCGTGCTGCCCTTGTTCATCCTCATGGGCAACCTGGTGGCGGGCTCGGGCGTCTCGTACGACCTATTTCGCGCCGCGCAGGCCGTGCTGGGCCGGCGCAAGGGCGGCGTGGCCATGGCCACGGTGCTCACGGCCGGCGGTTTCAGCGCCATTTGCGGCTCCAGCGTGGCCACGGCGGCGACGGTGGGCCGGGTCGCCATTCCCGACATGCGGCGCCTGGGCTACTCCGATGGGCTATCGTCCGCCTCGGTGGCGGCTGGCGGCACGCTGGGCATCCTGATTCCGCCCAGCGTGTTGCTGGTGGTGTACGGCGTGGCCACCCAGACCCACATCGGCATGCTGTTCGCGGCGGGCATGATTCCAGGCTTGGTCGGCGTGCTGGGCTATTTCATTGCCGTCAAGTGGACGATATGGCGCAAGCCGGATTCGGCGCCGGCGGTCATGGAGTCCGACCCCACGCCCAAGGCGCGGCTGATTCTCTCGCTATGGCCGGTGCTGGCGATCTTCGGCCTGGTCATGAGCGGCATCTACAGCGGGTGGTTTACCACGGTGGAGGCGTCGGGCATCGGCGCCGCCGCCTCCCTGGTCTATGCCCTGTCGCGGCATTCGGTGCGTGGCCCGCAGCTTTATCACATCCTGGTCGACACCGCCAAGACTTCTTGCATGATGTTCGCCATCATCCTGGGCGCGGCGATCTTTGGCGAGCTGATCAACCAGACCGGCATCCACCATGCCCTGATGGCGATGGTCAACGCCGACGGCATGTCGCCGTTCTGGGTGATCACCATCATGCTGCTGATCTACCTGGTGATCGGCTGCGTGCTCGAAAGCCTTTCCATCCTGCTGCTCACCATCCCCATCTTCTTCCCGGTGATCGTGGCCCTGGGCTTCGATCCGGTGTGGTTCGGCATCGTGGTGGTGGTGGTCGTGGAGATCGGCCTGATCACGCCACCCATCGGCGTGAATCTGTTCGTGATCCGTTCCGTGGTGCCGGACATCCCCATGAGCCGCATCGTTCTCGGGGTGATTCCATTCGTGGTAGTCGATTTGTTCCGTCTGGCGCTGGTCGCGCTCGTGCCGGCCTTGTCGCTATGGCTGCCTTACGCCTTGTTCCCAGGCGGGCAGTAATGGGCGAACTCCCTTCTTACCGTTCAAAGCGCCGGCCCCGATGGCGGCGCAGGAGCCTTTCATGTCCGATCCCCATCCCGATGGCCTGTCGGCTTTCGACGATTTCCTGATCCATCAGGTGCCCGAGCCGGTACGCCATCTCGCTACCAGCGACCGCAACTTCTACGACCGGCATTACTTCAACGCGCACGCCGGCGACGACTCTTTCTTCCTCATCCTCGGTTTGGGACAGTACCCCAATCGGGGCACGCAGGACGCTTTCGTCACGGTGCGGGTGGGCGACCGGCAAACGACGCTGCGCAGCTCGCGCCGATTGGCTGATCGCAGCGATATGTCCTGCGGCCCGATCCGGGTCGAGGTGCTGGAAGGCCTCAAGCGCTTGCGCCTGACCATCGGGCCCAACGACAGCGGCATCGAGGCCGATCTGGTGTTCGTCGGCGATCACTCGCCCCGCCTGGAGCCGCGCCAAATCATGCGTCGCAATGGCCGCGTCATCCACGATGTGATGCGCTATTGCCAGAGCGCATGCTACGAAGGCTGGCTGAGCCTCGGCGAGCGTCGCTGGGCGAGCGGCGATACGCCGCTGCGCGGCTATCGTGACCGTTCCTGGGGAATACGCCCCATAGGCCGGCCCGAATCCGCCGACGAGGCGCCGGTGGGCGATCGCGCGGTCAGCGGCCTGTTCGGCACCACCGATTTTCGCCGGCTGCATATGTCCTGCCGGTTCGAAGGCTTTTCAATCAACATCAAGCTGCATGAAGACGGCGCCGGCCGCCGTGCGCTGGAAGAGGCGATACGGCTTTGGCACGATGGCCGGCCGCCGGAATCCCTGGGCCGGCCCTACTGGGAGAACCTGCGCTTCAGCGCCGACCGCCGCTTCATCGAGCAAGCCGACGTGCGTTTTGTGCAGGAAGGGATGCCCGACAAGGTGCTTGCGATCCGCCAGTTGTTGCCCGTCTATCTGGAAGCGGGTACGGGCTATGGCAACCGCACCCTGCTCAAATGGATCCATGGCCAGTATCGCGGCGAGGAGGTGACCGATGTCGCCACCTTCGACCTGAACCGGCGGGATCCGGTTCTGGCCGGCCCCATCGATTGCCTGGCCGAGATGGCGTTCGAAGGCCAGCGGGGCGAGGGCTTGTTCGAATACACGCTGTTCGGCCGCACCGACGGTTTTACCGGCCAGGGGCATTTCAATGAATGGCCGCAGGCCGCTGCAAAGGAGTAGACGATATGGCGATTGTGTTTCGCGGACATCCCGATCCCGAAGTGCTGCGTGGTCGCCTGCAAGCATGGCTGCGCCGGCAGCCCGGCTGGGAGGGGGGGCAGGTGACCTCGCTGACCGAAGCCAGCCAGGCCAACGGCTTCTCCAACGCCACCTACCGCATCGAGCTGCAGCGTCACGGCGAGCCCGCGAACGCCTTCATCCTGCGTACGCCGCCCATCGAAGCGGGTTTGTTCCCCCATTACGACCTGGGCCGCCAGTTCGCGTTCATGACGCATCTTCAGGGCCGGAACGATGTGGCGATGGCGCCTTGCCGCTGGCTGGAGCTCGATCCCGAGGCCATTGGCCAGCCCTTCTTCATCACCGACTTCGTGGCGGGCAGCGTGGCACCCGACCAGCCGAACTATCTCAAGGCCGGTTGGATCGTCGACGCCTTGCCCGGCCAGCGCGAAGCCATGTGGTGGCGTACCCTGGATCAGCTCGTGGCCCTGGCCGGCATCGAGAGTACGGGGCCGCTGCGGGATGCTTGCGATTGGCCCGATCGGCGGCAGCCCCGGATGCAGCAGCATCTGGCGCACTGGGCAGATATCGCCGCCTGGGGTGAAGCCCAATTGCCCGGTCCCGGCGATGCACGGCTGGCCGTCCTGCGGGATTGGCTGGCGCGGCGGGCGCCACCCGGCGATCCCGCCGGGGTCGTGTGGGGCGATGCCCGCTTCGGCAACATCATCTTTCGCGATTTCGAACCCGCGGCCTTGCTTGACTGGGAACTGGCGGTGATCGGTGATCCGATGATCGACTTATCCTACCTGTTGTTCCATGTCTTCCTCTACGAGCTTTATCACGGCGACGACACCACGACGGAGCGCTGCGAGGGATTCGGCGACGACGAGGCCAGCGTGGCCTATTATTGCGCCCGCACCGGCCGCGATCCGGCGCTGCATGGCTATTACTGGGTGTTCAACGCGTATCGCATTCTCTGCATCTGGCAGTGCAAGGCGGCGCTGATGCATCGGGCGGGAGAGTGGACCCTGGAAGAGGCGCTGGAAGGCCGCCGCGGCGAGCGGCTGTGGCCGCACGTAGAGGCCGTGATGGCGGGCGGCACGCAAGCCGCGTACCGGCGGCGCGAGCTGGCCCGATCGGCGGCTTAGGCTTCGTTCCGCGCCGAGGCCGGCGGACCGCCCTGAACCGGCCGGCCCGGGGGTGCTCCAAGCCGGTCTGAACCCTCGTGGGCCCAAACCCTGCTATCCCGCAGTGAAGCCCCGCCGGGGCTTCACGAAGGGCGCCGTGCCTAGCGATACTGCCGCAGCAGCTCTCGCGCCACCACGATGCGCTGGATCTGGTTGGTGCCCTCGAAGATCTGGTTGAGCTTGGCATCGCGCATCATGCGCTCCACCGGATAATCCTTGATGTAGCCATAGCCTCCCAGAACCTGCACCGCATCGGTGGTGACCTTCATCGCCATGTCGCTGGCAAAGCATTTGGCCATGCTCGCCAGCATGGGCAGGCGATCCCAGTCGCCGCGATCGCCCGCGCGGGTGCAGCGGTACAGCAGGCTGCGAGCGGCTTCCAATTGCATGGCCATATCGGCCAGCATGAACTGGATGCCCTGGAATTCGGCGATCGGCCGCTTGAACTGCTGGCGTTCCAGGGCATAGGCGGCGGCCACATCCAGGGCGCCCTGGGCCAACCCCACCGAGGCGGCGGCAATCGCCGGCCGGTTCAGGTCCAATGCCCGCATCGCGGCCCGGAAACCCTTGCCTTCCTCGCCCAGGCGGTTGGCCGCGGGTACCCGCACCTGATCGAGGAAGACCGGCACGTTCACCGCGCCCTTCATGCCCATCTTGCGCTCGGGCTTGCCAAAGCTCAGGCCGTCGGCGCCTTCGACGTCCACGATGAAGGGGCTGATGTTGTCCACTCCGCCGCCTTCGCTGGTCTTGGCGAACACCAGGATGTGCTGGGCCACGTTGCCGAACGAACACCACTGCTTCTGCCCGGTAATCAGGTAGTCGTCGCCGTCGCGCACGGCGCGGGTGCGGATCGCGCTCACATCGGAGCCGGCGCCGGGCTCCGACAGAGCGATGGCGGTGAGCGTGCGGCCTTCGGCGATCTTGGGCAGGTAGCGTTCCTTTTGTTCCTCGCTGCCGAAGTGCACCAGGGGCAGCACGAACATGGTGGTTTCACCGGCCAGCAGGCTGCAGGCTTCCGAGAAGCGCGCGATTTCCTCGCGCGCGCTGCACACCATGGTCAGGTTGGCGCCGGGGCCGCCATAGGCTTCCGGCACCCAGAGCTGCAGCAGACCCATCTCGCCGTACAGAGGGATGAGCTCGTGCGGAAAGCGGTCTTGCTCGTCGAGTTCGGCGGCCAGCGGCGCCACGTGTTTTTCGGCAAAGCGGCGCACGCTGTCGCGAAACGCCTGCTCTTCGGGGGTGAAGTCCATGAGAAGGATTCCCGGTGGAAGTGAAAGGAATGGCGGGCCGGCCCGTCGGCCATGCCGCCATGGAGGAAGGGGCCGGTAAGCCGACAAAGGACGCCTGAGCGTCAGGCGGCAACCGTGAACGATGTACGATTCGCCCGCTTTGCCGGCGCATTCGGGAAACGAAGGCGGCCGGGAGTCTCGGGCGCGGGGCTTGGTGGCATGGTCGGCTTATTGCGCCGTGATGCCATGCTCCCGGATCACTTGCGACCAGCGGTCGACATCCTGCCGGATGAGCGAGGCCACGGTCTGGCCATCGCTGCTTTCGGCGACCACGCCCAGGCCGGCAAAGCGTTCCTTCACCGCGGGGTCTTCCAGCGCGCGCGTGACCGCCCCGTGCAGCGTCTCGACGATATCGGCTGGCGTACCGTTGCGTACCAGCAGGGCGAACCAGGAATACAGGACGAAGTCTTCCACCGTTTCGGCGATCGGCGCCACGCCCGGGTCGAAGGGCGACTCCTGCGCCGAGGTCACGCCGACGATGCGGATGCGGCCGTCCTTGTCCTGGGCGCGCATGGCGTCGGTGGGGGTGGTGAGCAGAAAGTCCACCTCGCCGGCCATGAGGGCGGTGACGGTGGGCGCCTGACCCTTGTACGGAATGTGCACCATGTCCAGTCCGGCTTGCTGGATCATGAGGGTGCTGGCCAGATGGCCCAGCGAACCTATGCCGGCGCTGGCGTAGTTCAGTTGGCCAGGGCGGGTCTTGGCGTAGGCGACGAACTCGGCGAGCGTCTTCGCCGGGGTCTGGCCGCTGAGGGCGAGGATCATGGTGGCGCGCGAGATCAGCGACACCGGCGTGAAGTCCTGGAGCGGATCGAAAGGCGTGGGCTCCTGCAGCAAGGGGGTGACCGCGCTGGGGCCATTGTTGCCCAGGAACAGGGTGTAGCCGTCGGCGGGCGCCCGCAGCACGCGCTGCGCGCCGATGGCGCCGCCGGCGCCTGCTACGTTTTCCACCACGATGGTCACGCCGAGTTCCTTCTGCAAGGGGCCTTGCAGGATGCGGGCCATGGCGTCGGTGGGACCGCCGGCGTTGTAGGGAACCACCAGGGTAATGGGCCGGTCGGGATAGGCCGCCAGGGCCTGGCCGCCGACGAACAAAGTGCCGACGGCAATGGCCGTCGCGCGCAGCATACGCAACATGAGTGTCTCCAAGAAGTTAAAAAAGAGAGGGCCGCGGCGGTTCGGGCGCGCCGCCACCATGGCTCTCGTGACCGGGCCCGCCCGGCTGGCGCCGAGCGGCGGGACGCTACGGCGTCTGGGCGACGAAGGCCTGTACCGCGGGCGCGAAGGTGGCGATTTCGCTGGCAATGCGCTGGTCGTAGGCGGCGGCGTCGAGCGCCGCGCTTTCCATGCCCATATCGAACAGCCGTTGCTCGAGCTCGGGGTTGGCCAGGGCGGAGGTAAAGGCGTCGCTCAGGCGCCGCACGACGTCGTCGGGGACGCCGGCGGGAGCCACGATGCCGGTGTAGACCACGGCTTCGAAGCCGGGCAGAGTCTCGGCGATCGGCGGTACGCCCGGTACCAGGGGCGAAGGCTCGCGGGTGGCCACGCCCAGGGCCTTGATGCGGCCGTCGCGGATGTAGCCGTTCATGGCGCTCGACAAGATCGTCAGTTGCATTTGTACCTCGTTGCCGAGCAGGGCAATGGTGGCCGGTGCGTTGCCTTGATAAGGGACGGCCACCATCTCCAGGCCGGCTTGCCGGGCGAAGAGATCCGTGGACAGGTCGCTATAGGCGCCGCGCCCCGCCACGGCATAGTTCACACGGCCGGGGTGGGCTTGCGCGTAGTCGATGAACGCCGGCAGAGAGTCGGCCGGAACTTCAGGGTTGACCAGCAGCACCGAGGGCGCCGAAGTGAGGCCGGCCACGGCACGGAAATGTTGCGAGAAATCGATGTCGGCATTGTCCTGGACATAGGGCGTAATGCCCACCAGCCCGGTGTTCACCATGAAAATGGTGTAGCCGTCGGCGCCGGCCTCCAGGGTGGCGCGGGCGCCGATGGCGCCGGCCGCGCCGGGGCGATTCTCCACGATCACGGGCTGCCCCAGATCGGCGCTCACCGGCGCTTGCAGCAGGCGGATCATGGCATCGGTCACGCCCCCGGCGGGAAAGGGCACGATGATGCGCACCGGCTTATCCGGAAACGCGTGGACGGGGGCGGTGGCGAGCAGGGCGATGGCCGAGACCGCCAGCCAGGCGGTGATGCGTCGCGACATGCAGATTCTCCTTGTCGTTGTCTTGAGGCGAGGTACGGCCGCGTTATCGCGCCACCGGCGGCCAGGCCGGCGCCGCGAGGCGTTGCCGTACAGCGAGGAGACATCCTGCCGCGAAAGCGGAAGCGCCAACAGGCATTCTTCCGCACATCATCTGTGCCGTGGTTTCATAGGCGGGGCACAGGCACAGGCACAGGCACAGGCACAGGCACAGGCACAGGCCCAGGCAGCGGCACAGGCGCCGGCACGGGACCAGGGCCAGGGCGAGTGCCACGGCCG
>Ga0265293_10000401_pt1 | contig 104414 bp, 106 predicted proteins | sample Munlanlewell138R_FD_192505 | JGI IMG/M metagenome (GOLD analysis project Ga0265293, IMG submission 192505) | Leachate microbial communities from a municipal landfill in Southern Ontario, Canada - Leachate well 138R | ecosystem: Engineered > Solid waste > Landfill > Unclassified | place... | reverse complement strand
TTTGTTTTTATGGCCATTCTCAATTAGATAGTCAACTGCTAAAGCTGTTTTACCACTTCCCGGAACTCCAACAATAAAAGATAACATTATGTAGCCCTAGCACTCATTACATCGGTAAATACTTTATAAAACATAAAAGCTACAGCAAGGAAATATTTACCTAGAAATAGTAAAACTCTAAATACAAGAGCAGTCATTATAAGATCAATACCAGAGTTAAAACCGCTAAAAATACCAATACAATTTATACCACCTAAAACATTTAATAGCATTTCATTATTAGTGGTAAAATCAAGAGCAAAAAAAGACTTTAGATACTGATATATATTAGAAACTTGATTAAAAACCCAAATAAAAAAAGAAACAAAAAAGCCTAAAAAGATTGTGCCAACAGAGTAAACAACAAGCTTAAAAGCTGTATCACTTGCAATTTTAGCACCTATATAACTCAAAAAAGTGGTAAAAGTTGCTGTAATAGTAGGGATAGCAGGCCACATTATTTAATACCCCCAAAAAATATTCTAAAGGCAATTACATAACAAAGAATAGTTGCTAAAAATTGAAATATAGGAGCTAAAGGAGCGAGAGTCTCACAAATATTTATAGTAAATGTTTTTCCAAAAACCCTAAAAACTTGAGGAGTATAAGAGCCTTGATTAAAGTTATGATTCCACTTACCCTCATAAAGAGCTACTAGGTCGTCATATGGTTGCTTGAGCTCATTTATTTTAGACATAAAAATATCTTTAACGGAATCTGGATTAATTACATCAGCTTCAGCTGGATCTTCCTCATCTTCACCTTCGCCGTTACCTTCTCCTTCACCTTCTCCTTCACCTTCTCCTTCACCATCACCATCACCATCACCATCACCATCACCGTTGCTTTCGCTTCCGCTAGTTCCATCTCCATTGCTTCCACTATCGCCACCATCACCATTTGGGTCAGGGTCTGGATTGGGGTCTGGGTCAGGGTCTGGGTCAGGGTCAGGGTCTGGATTGGGGTCTGGGTCAGGGTCTGGATTGGGGTCTTCACAAGGAAGAATTTCATAAAAATTAAACTTTGTGCCGTCTTCGCATTCACGATTCCAAACAGTTCCACAAATGCCATTATCTTCAAATGGAATACCTGTAATAGAGCCTAACTTCAAACTTGAGCCAATACCTTGACAAACACATTCAGGAGTTTTATTTGTGCAATCAAGACAAGAGCAATCAGCAAGATAATAAGAGTTAAATTCACCACGATTACATGGATTAGAGTCTTCGCAAGTAGAAGAGCAGTTATTATAAAATTGTCCATCAGGACAAGTTATAGGCTCACACAAAAAAGTATCTGGGTTTCTTTGTTCACCAGCATTACACTTTGGAACACATTGGCAAGTATTAGGATTTCTTACTTCATTTGTTCCACATTCAGGAACACATTGACCGTTACACTCTTCACCGTCACAATTTTCAATTACTGAATAGCTGTAATGACTATATTCTGTATAACTTTTAGAATTATGAACTTTTCGATTATGGTAAACACAATATGGATTAGTACTTGATATTAATTTAGAGGTGTCATTTAAATTTGGTGAGTACTGTTGTAAATTACTTGTAGAAAATCTAGGAGCATAATATAAATTACCATTTTTGCGAAAAGAATAAGGACATGGACCTTCTAAATGAATATTACTATCAACTAATTCAATAATTTCCGCAAAAATAGTAGATATCATAAGGAAAAAAATTAAAAAAATCTTTTTCATGTCAATGCCTAAACAAAGAGAGTATTGAAACTATTGGAGCTAAGATGATCAACATATTGATATAAAGAGAATAAATATCATTAAAAACACTACTGTTTGAAAACTCATAACCATGAGAAAAAGAGATAAAAATAAAAAATATAGTTATATATCTAGTCATGAGTTGCTTACCTTGCTTGTTATTAAAAGAAATATGAAAAGAGTGGTAAAGCCACAAAAATGAGCTAATAAAGTAAAAGATAAAAGTTCAATATCACTCATTTAAAAAAGCCTTTTAAACTTAAAAACCATAAGTTTTTTTTAATGATATTTAGTGCTTCTTTTCTAGTAGATTTATTTAGAAGAGCTTTTACAAATGGGTAAATTAGCCAAACAAAAAAAGTTAAAACCAAAAGCAGAATTGATAAGTTAAAAAAGCAGCTCATTCTTAACCCTTTAAAAGCTTGATAGCGTGTTTAACACCAAAAATAAGAGCGAAAAAAACAATAAATACACTACCGAGAGCTAAGAAACTCTCGGTGTAAAAAATAAATTCACTCAAAGATTATCCTCTAAGTAAACCTATAGCCTTACGAATGGCAAAGAAAACAGCCATAGCACCAACAACAGCCCCTGCAATTGTGATAAAATCGCCAGTGTCGATTGTGACATCACCCATGAAAGCACTCCTTTGTAGAATTTAGTGGAATTACCACATGTAAAACTTTAAAAAAATCTTACATGTAGTAAGAGAGGATTAACCTCTCTTCTCTTTAGCCTTTTCAAAAAAAGGATCACTATCAAAAACCACAAAATTTAAATTTGCATCAGGAAAAAAATAACTAGAGTCTTTATAAGATGAGTACTTGTAAGGTATGGCAATATATTTGCCTTTGATTGCATCAAATTTAGGACGCATGTCAAATGGATAACTTACAACTTCGGTATTAATGACATTGAAATTGTCTTTGTCTTGAAGTAGAGATTGAATTGTTACATCAATAGTTGATATTAATTCACCTGTAGATTTGTTTGTCCTTGAGATTGGTCTAACTTCTAAAATTTGACCGATTAGGAAAGTATGCATAACTGCTCCTTTATGGAAATTTTTATGACTGTTTGTTTTTAGGGTAGGCGGAACAGTCATATAACCAACCTACCCAAGAGTGACATCGCTAACGCTACACTCAACAAATCCTTATTTTTAAAGATTTATTCAATGTTTCGTTATAATGCAAGTTAAAAACCTAAAAGAAAAAATTAATGTCTAATAGTTAAACAAAATACATTTATAATGTTAAAGCATATTAGCTTAAATATACATAAAAGTGTTTAATAGTTAAACGAAATATAAACAAAAGGTTTAAAATGACTAGAGAAGAGTTTGCTGAACTGTTGAATATAAGCCGTGGAACTCTTAATAATTGGGAAAAAGAAAAACCAGAATTAATAAGATTAATCAACCAAGGATTAGCACTTGATGAAACAATAGAAGAGGTAGAGAAGCATTTAGAAAAACTAAAAGACATAAAAAGAAAAGCAGGTAAGGGTAAAATAAATTTAAGATAACTATACAAGGGAACAGCCAATGAAGAAAATACTTATTATTATCCTACTAATGACTCAAGGGCTATTTGCTATAAAATGCGATGATCCAAAACAAAAAGTTTGTATAAAAATAAGAAAAGAGCCACTATACACAAGAGCTTATGTAATAAATATGTCAAACCATGATGTAAAACTTACAGCGTCTTTTATTGATAATGAATTTAATGGAACATCTTTTCAAGATAGAATTTTTAAAAAAGCAACAAAAACAAAGGTACATCAAATTGAAAATAAATATAGCCAAGTGCATAAAAAAAGAATTCAAAGCAATATAAGTACTTTATTTTTTAAATTTAAAATAATAGAAGAGCCTAAAAAAACAACAAGTTATACAAGTAAAAATATACATGGAAAAAATGACAATATCAAGATTGAATTCAAATAATAATTAGTATTGAAAATGGCTATTTTCAGCTTAAAAGTTTCAAATCCCTCTCTGTCCGCCATTCGTTCAAAACTTCATGAACCTCTTCTTTTAGGGCTTCTCTTACAACTTCTTTAACTGTTTCTTTAATTAAAGTATCCAAATTAGTATCCATCTTTTAATCCTTTATCTATTTTTTAGTATTATCTAGTGTTACACTACTTCTTTTTTAATGGGAATTATTTGTTTTCCTTAATTTTTTCTCTAAATTTTAACTCGATATGTTTTTCAAACTTTTTAAAAACAACAAGATGGGGCAAGGGCTTCACAAAGGCATCTAGGATTAAAAATTACTAATACAAGCTTTATATTCTATAGACACTTTGAGAATTATTTATAAGATCTAGTTAAAATATTTTGATTACTATATAGATTAGTAAATAATCAAAAGGGGTAAAAAATGTTTTTAGGCTTTATTAATAAATACCAGCTTTCAAAAACTTTAAGGTTTGAACTCAAGCCTATTGGTAAAACCTTAGAGTTTATTGAGCAAAAAGGGTTGATAGTAGAGGATGAGGCAAGAGCCGAGGACTATAAAAGAGTAAAAGAGCTAATCGATAAGTATCATAAAGAGTTTATTCATCAAGCACTTAGTGGCATCAGACTAGATGGTCTTGATAGGTACGAAGAACTATTTTTTATACAAAATAGAGATGAAAAAACTCAAAAAGAGTTTGAGAAACTGCAAGATGATCTGCGAAAACAGATAGTTGCGGGCTTTAAAGCTCATGAGGCATTTAAAAATATAGACAAAAAAGAGCTCATAACAGTAGAGTTACCAAAATTTCTAAAAGACGAAAAAGATAAAAAAGACAGAGAGATTGTTAAAAAGTTTGATAGTTTTACTACATATTTCACAGGATTTCACGAAAACCGCAAAAATATCTATAGCGATAAAGCACAGCATTCAAGCATAGGATATAGAGTAATCCACGAAAATTTATCTATATTTTTGAGCAACAAAAGAGCTTTTGAATCGATACAACAAAATTTCCCAGAGATTGCACAAACTGCTCAAAATTCACTACTAGAACACCTTGAAGGTGGAGTAGTTGAGGATATGTTTGGGCTTGATTATTTTTCACTCACGCTTACTCAAACATATATAGATATTTACAACACAATGCTAGGCGGTAAAGTTTTGAAAGATGGTACAAAAATACAAGGATTAAACGAACATATAAACCTCTATCGCCAAAAATATAATATCGAAAAAAGAAAGCTACCAAATCTAAAAGCCCTGCACAAACAGATATTAAGCGATCGAGAAAGCATGTCGTGGCTTCATGAGTCTTTTGCAAATAGAGATGAGCTAAATAGTACAGTTGAAAAATTTTATAAAGAGAGCATCATAAGCTTTAAGCAATACAATGATGCGGTAGACATCACAGAAGAACTTATAAATATTTTGAGCGATGAGAGCGATTATGATCTAGGCAAAGTTTTTGTCAAAAACGACATATCTCTAACCGCAATATCTCAAGAGATTTTCAAAGATTACAGAGTGATCAAAGATGCTCTGTGGCAAAAGCATCTAGCGGATAATCCAAAAGCTACAAAATCCAAAGACATAACAGTCGATGAGGAGAAATACTTTAGTCGTAAAAATAGCTATTTTTCTATCTCTCAAATAGAAAAAGCTTTGAATAAAGCTGAGTTGTCAGATGAGGCAAAAAAAGAAAAAGAGAACTACAAAGGGCTATTTGATTTTTTTAAGACAAAAGTAGCCGAAAGCTCAAAAGCTGTAAAAGAAAATTTTACAGATTGGCAAAATAATAAAGAGGATAAAAAGCTCACAAAATCCCTATTAGATAGTATGTTAAACCTACAAAGAGCGATCAAGCCACTTTCCGTAAAGGCTGAAGATGCTGATGATAGGAGTTTCTATGCTTTGTTTAGCACATATTTTGAGAGCTTGAGTGGCGTGATCAGGATATATGACAAAGTGCGAAACTTTGAATCCAAAAAGCCATATTCGATGGAGAAGTTTAAGTTAAATTTTGAAAACAAAGGTAACTTTCTTGGTGGTTGGGTTGATAGCAGTACTGAAAAATCTGATAATGGAACCCAGTCTGGTGGCTATCTGTTTCGTAAGAGAAACGGCATAGGTGAGTTTGATTACTATCTTGGTATATCTAGTGATCCAAAGCTTTTTCGCTCTCATCTGCAAGATGAAATAGAAAAGGAGGATATAAGTGATTTTGAACGACTTGATTACTATCAGTTGAAATCTGCAACAGTTTTTGGAAATAGCTATGTTGGCGACTCATATAGTAAGGATAGGGATCTTCTGTATCAAAAAATCTTAGAGTTTGTAGAAAATACAGAGCCGCTCAAAGCAGATATAGATAAATATGTATCTTCTCAAAAAGGAACTAATCAGCCCACGCCAAGCGGAATAATCAGTATTGTAAAAGAGAAGTATCCAGAACTATTGCAAAAGCTAAAAGACGATCAAGGCTTTAGTGAAATAAATAAAACAGTAACCGATAGGCTAAAGAAAACAATCTTATCCTTGCATCGTATTCCAAGATCTCAAGAGTATAAAAATCACAATTTTTCGCTATTTACTGAAGCTATTGAAGTGATAGAGGAGCTGTCAAGTGAGAAATCATTTGCTTATTTCAAAGTAAGTAAAAGTGAGCTTGAAAATGCACTAAATCGTGATAGTAAGCCTCTATTTTTATTTAAGATAACCAATAAAGATCTATCTTTTGCAGACTCTTTTATTGCTGGTAAGCGAAAATCAAGAGGTACTGACAATCTACATACGCTCTACTTCAAGGCACTGATGAGTGGATCGCAAAATGTCTTTGATATAGGCACTGGCGAGGTTTTCTATAGAAAAGAAGACTATAAAGGCAAAAAAATTGTCCACAAAGCAAATGAGCCAATAGAGAATAAAAATAGACTGAATGACAAAAAACATAGTTTATTCGAGTACGATATTGTCAAAAACAGACGCTATCTTGTTGATAAATTTCAATTCCATCTCTCTATTGTTCAGAACTATATAAAACCAAAAAAGTATCCAGATTTCAACACAGAAGTTAATCAGGCTATCAAAGGAGCTAGTGATATAAAAGTGATAGGTGTCGATAGGGGCGAGAGACATTTGCTTTATCTATCACTTATAGATAGTAGTGGTCGCATAGTAGAGCAGTATTCTCTCAATCAAATAATAAATAGCCACAATGGTAAAAAACACATAGTCGATTATCATCAAAAGCTAGCGGACAAAGAAAAAGAGAGAGCAGAAGCTAGAGAAAATTGGGGCGTGGTAGAAAACATCAAAGAGTTAAAAGAGGGTTATATGAGCCATGTGATCCACCGAATAGCTACGCTGATGGTCAAACACAACGCCATAGTAGCACTAGAGGATCTAAATTTTGGTTTCAAGCGAGGTAGGTTTAAAGTAGAAAAGCAGGTTTATCAAAAGTTTGAAAAAATGCTCATAGATAAGCTCAACTATCTGGTAGATAAACAAAAATCTCCAAATGAACTAGGCGGACTCTTGAAGGCTTTTCAGCTTACAAACAAATTTGTTAGTTTTGAAAAACTAGGCAAACAGAGTGGATTTTTGTTTTATGTACCAGCTTGGAATACTTCCAAAATAGATCCAGTCACGGGCTTTGTAAATCTTTTGGATACTAGATACCAGAGCATCGAAAAATCCAAAGAGTTTTTTAGCAAATTTGATGCGATTAGATATAACGATCAAAAAGGCTATTTTGAGTTTGAGTTTGACTACAAAAACTTCACAACAAAAGCTGATGGCACTCGTACCAAATGGACACTTTGTACTTATGGCACTAGGATCAAAACCTTTAGAAACCGAGATAAAAATCATCAATGGGACAATGTAGAAGTTGATCTAACTGCGGAGTTCAAAAGCCTATTTGGCTTACATAGCGGAGATCTAAAAGAGCTGATCATCTCTCAAGACAGAAAAGAGTTTTTTGAAACTCTGCTCTACCTACTTAGGCTTACTTTACAGATGAGAAACTCTGTAACAAATAGTGAAATAGATTATCTTATTTCACCAGTAGCCGATAAAAATGGTAACTTTTATGACAGTAGAGTTGCAAGTGATGATTTGCCTCGTGATGCAGATGCAAATGGTGCTTACAATATAGCTAGAAAAGGGCTGATGATCATAGAAAAAATAGCAAAGAGCAAAAGTGGAGAAAAGCTAAATCTCACCATTTCAAATAAAGAGTGGCTAGCTTATGCACAGAGATAGTGGTGGAGAGCTATATCCCTATATCGTTTCTAAATGATTTTATCTTTTGTCCTCGTTCGATTTACTTCCATCAGCTCTATGGTAGAAGTAGTGAAAGTATCTATCACACTACTGATCAGAGCGAGGGCAAAGCAGCACATAAGAGTGTAGATACCAAAACCTACACAACATCAAAAAAGGTGCTACAAACCATAGAGATACACAGCTACCGTTTTGGGTTAGGTGGCAAAATAGATACTTTTGATATGGATAAAAAACTACTCACCGAACGCAAGAAAAAGATAAAAGTCATCTATGATGGCTACATCTATCAACTATATGCACAGTATCACTGTTTGATAGATATGGGATATGAGGTAGAGTCTATTAGGCTATATAGTATGGATGATAACAAAATCTATCCGATCAAGTTACCATCAGAAGATAAATCTAGACAAAAACAGTTTGAGAAGCTGCTACAAAATATAAGGAGTTTTGATTTGACTAAGCCATTTGCTATAAACCCAAACAAATGCAACAGGTGTGTCTATAGGCATATGTGTGATGTGTCACCATGATGAGTTTGCCAGATTTTAAACAAAAACAGATTATCTTTGCCCTTTTAAGTATGGGTGAAAAGCTGAGTTTTAAAAATGACAATATTGTTATCACGGATATAGATGGCAAAATCAAACACCAATCAACTTGCTACAGGCTTTTTGCTCTTTTTATAGTTGGGCATATCTCTATCACCTCTGGACTTTTACAAAGATCCAAAAAGTTTGGTTTTAGTATAACGATGTTTTCGTATGGATTTATACCTTATGGCACTTGGCAGTACAAAACAGAGGGTAATTTCTTGCTTAGACAAAAGCAGTACACGTATAGCAGTAACGATATAGCAAGACATTTAGTAGATAACAAGATCCACAGACAACTACACTATCTGCAAAAGCGAAGAGATAAATCAGATAACCTTAAAAATGCTATTGAGCATATTAAGCATTATCAAAGCTTGCTCGCTGATCAGAGCTTGAGTTCGCAAGAGATTTTGGGCATAGAGGGTGTTTCATCTAGGCTCTATTTTGCACATATATTTGACAATATTGAGTGGAATGGCAGAAGTCCAAGATCTAAAAAAGACATAGTAAATCTACTACTAGATATAGGATATATGAAGCTTTTTCATATCATAGACGCGATGTTAAATTTGTATGGATTTGATACCTACAAAGGCGTATATCACAAAGAGTTCTACCAGAGAAAATCGCTCGTAGCAGATATTATAGAGCCGTTTAGGTCGATTATTGACTATGCAATACGCAAAGCATTTAATCTAGGTCAGATAAACATAGATGATTTTGATTATAGAGACGGACAATATAGACTTTTTGGCGACAAATCCAAGCCATATATTGCACTGCTGCTAAATGCTATTTTGGAGTACAAAGACGAGATTTTTCTCTATATACAGCAATACTACAGAGCGTTTATGAGAGATAGACCCATTAGCGGATACCCTATGTTTTTAGGAAAACTGCCATGATATTAGTCTCTTATGATATAAGTGATGACAAACTTCGCACCCAGTTTGCTAGGTATCTATCTAAGCATGGATACAGATTGCAGTATTCGATCTTTCAGATCAAAAATAGCAAAAGAATACTATCATTAGTCTCTAGTGAGATTAAAAATAACTTTGAGAAAAGATTTTCACAAACAGACAGCGTGATGATTTTTAATCTTAGCGAGACTTGTAAGATTACAAAATATGGTTATGCAAAAAATGATGATGAGACACTGATTATTATCGATTAATTGCAAACCTATGGTCTTTATGGAAATATTGTTAAAAAATTGTACTTTACGGTAGATTTTTGGTGCCTATATGCTATGATTATGTTTCAAATCTACTCAAATCTAGATGATTTGGATAAGATTATCTATCTAAAGGTACCTATCAATTTCTACTATTGTAGATAAAATAACAAAATACAAAATAGAAAAATCTAAAGGTACCTATCAATTTCTACTATTGTAGATTAAATACTGATTGTGTAGAGGAATTAATCTAAAGGTACCTATCAATTTCTACTATTGTAGATAAAACAGTGTATAATATACTTACAAAATCTAAAGGTACCTATCAATTTCTACTATTGTAGATATAGGGCGTGGGTGGAAGAGGCTCAAAATCTAAAGGTACCTATCAATTTCTACTATTGTAGATGCTCGGGTCTTAATAATTTACTACAAATCTAAAGGTACCTATCAATTTCTACTATTGTAGATCACAAGACTTAGGATTTGAGCAGAAAGAAGATCTAAAGGTACCTATCAATTTCTACTATTGTAGATACGCAGGAGCGAGGTGTAGAAGTCAAAATCTAAAGGTACCTATCAATTTCTACTATTGTAGATGTAATTCTCCAATTTGATCCGTCATGGTATCTAAAGGTACCTATCAATTTCTACTATTGTAGATTAATTATAGCTCCCACCAAAGAGATTATCTAAAGGTACCTATCAATTTCTACTATTGTAGATGGCTGTTATTTTAGGTATTACATTTACTATCTAAAGGTACCTATCAATTTCTACTATTGTAGATAATCAAACTCAATCTTTTCACCTAATAATCTAAAGGTACCTATCAATTTCTACTATTGTAGATAGCAGTTATATAATTATGAAAATGGTGATCTAAAGGTACCTATCAATTTCTACTATTGTAGATAACTTTAGCTAGGCTCTCGCCCTTTTCATAATCTAAAGGTACCTATCAATTTCTACTATTGTAGATAAAGAAGCCTATATTATTAAGTTCGGTATCTAAAGGTACCTATCAATTTCTACTATTGTAGATTTTACAACATCTAAAGCTTGCTTAGTTACAATCTAAAGGTACCTATCAATTTCTACTATTGTAGATAAATCTCTTCTTTTTGTTCTATTGTTTATCTAAAGGTACCTATCAATTTCTACTATTGTAGATGTAACACTTTTGATTTAGGGGATTTAAGAGATCTAAAGGTACCTATCAATTTCTACTATTGTAGATCTGCGAGGTGTAAACATCAAGTAAATCTATCTAAAGGTACCTATCAATTTCTACTATTGTAGATGTATCCCAACCGTCCCTAAACGAAGAAATCTAAAGGTACCTATCAATTTCTACTATTGTAGATAACATAGTGTTGATAGTTCCATTTGTAGCCATCTAAAGGTACCTATCAATTTCTACTATTGTAGATCAGAGGAACTTGGCGGTATGATTGACGAGATCTAAAGGTACCTATCAATTTCTACTATTGTAGATTAGAAACTTTATCAAATGCAGTTGGAGATCTAAAGGTACCTATCAATTTCTACTATTGTAGATGCGGAATTAGTAATCCAATGTCCAATCAATCTAAAGGTACCTATCAATTTCTACTATTGTAGATTTACATCTTCAGCAGAATGTTAATTATGATCTAAAGGTACCTATCAATTTCTACTATTGTAGATGGCGTGCCATTTAACAACCACTTTTTAATCTAAAGGTACCTATCAATTTCTACTATTGTAGATTAAGGTCGCACATAGGTACAGAATTTATATCTAAAGGTACCTATCAATTTCTACTATTGTAGATCTTGATATAGAATTTTACCACTCTTGATATCTAAAGGTACCTATCAATTTCTACTATTGTAGATAAGGCCTTTTTGGCTCAACGGGCGCACAATCTAAAGGTACCTATCAATTTCTACTATTGTAGATTTCAATCTCTAAATCATGGTTAGGATATCTAAAGGTACCTATCAATTTCTACTATTGTAGATGAAATTGGAAGATTTAAAAGCGTTGATATCTAAAGGTACCTATCAATTTCTACTATTGTAGATTTTCAAACACTTCACGGTTTGCTTCCCAATCTAAAGGTACCTATCAATTTCTACTATTGTAGATTTTTTTGCCATTTTGGTAATCCTTTTATCTAAAGGTACCTATCAATTTCTACTATTGTAGATCTCCAGTCAATAGCTTCTACATTAAGATTATCTAAAGGTACCTATCAATTTCTACTATTGTAGATGTAAGTGTGATTAAGCGGTGTTTTATAATCTAAAGGTACCTATCAATTTCTACTATTGTAGATAACATAGGAAACGAAACATATCAAAGATCTAAAGGTACCTATCAATTTCTACTATTGTAGATTAGCAGAGGTTGAATATAGCGAATATGTGCAATCTAAAGGTACCTATCAATTTCTACTATTGTAGATTAATTAAGAAAGCGATGGAAGATAAAGATATCTAAAGGTACCTATCAATTTCTACTATTGTAGATGGAGGTACAAGTATGAGAATAAGCTTTGATCTAAAGGTACCTATCAATTTCTACTATTGTAGATACGAATATTGAGAATAGTCCAATTCTAATCTAAAGGTACCTATCAATTTCTACTATTGTAGATTTACATCTTCAGCAGAATGTTAATTATGATCTAAAGGTACCTATCAATTTCTACTATTGTAGATGGCGTGCCATTTAACAACCACTTTTTAATCTAAAGGTACCTATCAATTTCTACTATTGTAGATTAAGGTCGCACATAGGTACAGAATTTATATCTAAAGGTACCTATCAATTTCTACTATTGTAGATCTTGATATAGAATTTTACCACTCTTGATATCTAAAGGTACCTATCAATTTCTACTATTGTAGATGAGTCAACACATCCAAAAGGGACAGTTAAATCTAAAGGTACCTATCAATTTCTACTATTGTAGATTGTAAGCGTTTAATTTTCATATTTCTTATCTAAAGGTACCTATCAATTTCTACTATTGTAGATGGCATGTTCAGTTCAACAAAGAAACAATCTAAAGGTACCTATCAATTTCTACTATTTTCAAAAAGCATTTATTGTTTATCCAGCAACATCCACCTCAAATACACCAATGGCAGTGCCATCTTCTTTTAAAGCAACAGAGGCATTTTTATAGTGAGCAAATGAATTATCTATACTATCCTTAGCTATGTAGTTAATTTGACTACTTTTTAAAGAAATAGCACCAATGCCAGCTTCTTTTAAAGAAAAAAGAGTGCCTTCTTCATTTGTCACAACCCAAATTTTAAGTTGTTTAAAAATCTCATCCCCTTCATCTATCCAACCATTTTTATCTTGATCATATTTTGCTAATTCTAAAAATCCACTGCCAGTGGTTGGTCCAAAAAGCTCAGTGCCATCATTCACTACTCCATCACTATTTTTATCATAAACCAAATATCCGCCAGTTTGGCTTGTAAAATTAAGATTTTTAACACTATTGCTTAAGTTGAAAGCAAATGTATCCCCAACTAAGGGCTCATCGGCCCCAAAAGAGACAACTAAAGGATCAGTAAAAATTTTTCCATTTTGAATTGAAAAACTATTTTCAACTTCAAACTCTTTTGCCCAAGCAATATTTAATGAATAGCTAATCTCACTCCCATCTTCAAGCGTAACAGTTCCCGTACTGCTAAAAGTCATACTATTTTTTTCGTATGATTTGTGATAATAGTCAAAAATGGGAGCATCTATATTTTGACTTAAGCCTGAATCTAAATTGGTAAAATCAATCTTTTTACCAGTTTGAGCTTCTAATAATTTAGCTAACATATAGAGTTTAGGGTTGGTTCTTAAGAGTTCTGATTCGCTATCTTTTCCATTTGAGAGGTTTATATTTTTAAATTTAACAGGTGGTGGCGTGCTGTTTTTACGCATAGTTACACTTTCCACATCCACCCTTTTATGATAAGATGCGCTCATGTTTGTTTGAGATGAATTGATTATGTGCATTTTGACTCCTTGTTTTATAATATCGACAAAACTATTTTTTAGCTAAACTAAAATAAAAAAGGAAACTTATGAAAACAGTTGGTATTTTGGGAGGTATGAGCATAGAGTCAACCATTGATTACATAAAGCTTTTGAACAAATACATTAAAGAGTTTGCAGGCTCTGCGCACTCTCCTAAGATAGCATTAAGAAGTGTTGATTTTGCGAAGATAGAAAAACTCCAACATGAAAATAGGTGGGATGAGCTTGGAAGTTTGCTTTCAAATGAAGCTAAGTATGTAGAAAAAGGCGGTGCAGATTTTTTAATCATAGCTACAAATACAATGCATAAAATCCTACCACAAATAAAAAAAACCTATCAATCCCAGTACTACACATTGCCACGCCCACAACACAGGAGATAATAAAAGATGGTAATAAAAAAGTAGCACTTTTAGGGACAAAGTTTACGATGCAAGAAGATTTTTATAAAGCTAAGTTAGTAGAAGCAAACTTAGAGGTTATAACTCCATCTAAAAAAGATCAAGATGAGATCCATAGAGTGATTTATGAAGAGCTTTGTAAAGGAGTGGTTTTAGATAGCTCAATTAGTAAGTTTCAAAACATAATTTCAAATCTAACTAGCAAAGGGGCACAAGGGGTTATTTTGGGATGTACTGAAATTGGCATGATAGTAAAAGAAGCGCCAATAAAAATTTATGATACCACCTCTTTGCATGTAAGAGACGCTGCTAGAGTAGCACTTAAGTGTTAAAGTATTGGCATTTCAACCCTTTTTTAAAGCATATATGGTAAACTACCACCCATTTAAGAGCACCTTGAAAGAGAGAAAATGTATCAAATAGTCAATGAAATTATGGTTGTAAACTATGTAGGACACATGAAAGAACAAAAGACAACCATGCTTATAAACACAATAGCAAGTTTAAAAGATACAGTTCAAAACAGGCGTGTTAAGGGCGTTGTTTTTAGTTTAAAAAGTGCCATTTATGACTTAAAAGAGTTAGCATTTTTTATCAACCGCCTTAAGTTAGTAGGTAGCTTAAGTATCCCAATTGCCATATCAGATTACTCTGCTAAAACCTTTCAAGCCCTTAAAGCTTTAACAAAAGAGACTGCAATAAAGCTTTTCAAAACACCTCAAGCAGCCCAACTTTTCTTTGCACCTAAAACCTTCAAAGGGGATCTTTCTATTTTGGTGTATGATGAAGAGGAGAGTAGCGTTGATGATATATGTAAAATCTTAGTTTCACAAGGCTATAGAGTTCATAGGGCTAGAAGTAAAGAGGAGTTTGAAGAGGGGATTGATGAGGGATACGACATCACTATTACTCAGTGTAGATTAAACTTAAACAGCAATAAACCAGCTGTTGCCCAGCTAGGACTCTCTAGAGTTTTAATTCAAAATTTGCCTCTTTTTATGGATACAGCAGTTGAAACTTTAGTCTCTTTTACAGGCATGGAAGCTAAGAAAAAAGCCCATGAAGTAAGACCTTTTGAGACTAAATTAGGGCTAGATGTAATAACAGCTATGATGAAGTTTAAGGGAGATTTATCTGGTAGATTTGTTTTAATTTTTCCACGAGAAGTGGCTATCTTGGCCCTTGAAGCGATGCTAGGAGAGAGCGTTGCCATGAATGATAATGCTGCCATTATGGATGGTGTGGGCGAGCTTTGCAATGTCATAACAGGTAGCTCTAAAACAAAACTTTCAAGAAAAAATATTAAAGTAATTTTCGATTTACCAAAAACATTTACCGCCATTGGACCTTTGATCGCAAATATTGGTGATGATAATGGGATTTGGATCGATATGCAATTAGATGGAAACCCTTTTTATATGTTTATAACAAAGTAGAGGCAAAACGCCTCTACAAATCTACTTTTTCCACGCCTTTGGGCCTGTAGTGTGGATGGATTCACCGCTAGAATCAACTGCCACAGTAACTGGCATATCTTTTACCTCAAATTCATAAACTGCTTCCATTCCAAGCTCTGGAAATGCTACAGTCCTAGCTGATTTAATAGCTTTAGCAATGAGATATGCTGCGCCACCAGTTGCAATTAAATAGATACTTCCATACTCTTTAATTAGCTCAATAGTCTTAGCTCCTCGTTCTGCTTTTCCTATCATTCCAAGTATGCCTGTTTCTAAAATATCTTTTGTAAATTTATCCATTCTAGTAGAAGTTGTAGGGCCTGCTGGTCCAACTACTTCATCTCTTACTGGATCAACTGGCCCAACATAATAGATCATTCTATTTTTCAAATCTAGTCCATCAGGAAGTGATTCGCCTGATTTGATGATATCTATTATTGTCTTATGAGCAGCGTCTCTTGCAGTTAAAATTTTTCCACTAATTAAAAGTGTATCACCAGATTTTAAAGAGCTTAAGTCTGCTCTAGTAAGACCATCAATGTTTACTCTTTTTAAACCCTCAGTTGGAAGCTCAATATCTGGCCACAAATCAAGTGAAGGAGGTGTAAATTTTGCTGGACCTTTGCCATCAAGTGTGAAATGAATATGCCTTGTAGCAGCACAATTTGGAACGATGGCTACTGGTAAAGAAGCAGCATGGGTTGGGTAATCTTTAATTTTAACATCTAAAACAGTATTGACTCCACCAAGTCCTTGCGCACCAATGCCTAGATTGTTCACTTTTTCAAATATAGCCAATCTTTTCTCTTCTAAGTGATTTTTTGGCCCTCTTGCTTTTAAGTCATAAATATCCACTGGATCCATAAGTGCTTCTTTTGCTAAAAGCATAGCTTTTTCTGCACTTCCTCCAATCCCAACTCCTAAGATGCCAGGAGGACACCAACCTGCACCCATTCCCTCAACTTGCTTGACAATCCACTCAACTATATCATCGCTTGGGTTTAAGACTCCAAATTTAGCCTTATTTTCACTTCCACCACCTTTGGCTGAAACTCCTATTTCAATCTTATCTGATAGATTTGTTTCAATATGGACGATGGAGGGAGTATTGTTTTTAGTATTTACTCTAGCGCCCGCTGGATCGGAGAGTACGGAGAATCTTAAAGTATTATCTGGATGAGTATAAGCTCTTGCTACTCCTTCATCTAAAACTTCTTGAAGTGGTCTTTTTATATCAAGTTTAGCATTGAGGCCAAGCTTGACAAATATTGTCACCATGCCCGTGTCTTGACATATTGGCCTTTTCCCAACGGCACACATTTTAGAGTTAATTAGTATCTGTCCGATGGCATTTTTAGCCGCTAAAGAGGGTTCATTCTCATAGGCTTTAACCATACCTTTTACAAAATCTTCCGGATGAAAATAGGAGATATATTGAAGTGCATCCTCAACACTTTTAATAATATCTTCCTCAGTAATAGTACTCATATTGCTCCTTTTTGGGTATATCTAGGCCAAAACCAAGATAAAAATATTTTATATATTTTATCAAATAAAACTAAATCTGAAATAACTTAATGGGAGCAAAAAAAGAAGAAATCCCGCAAAAATGCGGGATTATATTAAGCAAGTGAAGCGCCAAGCATCCATAATTCTTTTTCAAAGTAAGCAACTTCATCTTCTGCCATTGCAACAGTTGTACTATCGTTTACTTCATCAGCAGCGTTAGCTAACTCTTGAAACTGGCCTTTTAAGTATTGAAAATCTTTTATAATGTTTTCAAGTACATACTTAGCATCAAAGCTGTCACCTTTTTCTTCTTTAATTTTTGTTAAAGATACTATATCTCCAATAGTTAAAACAGCATTTCCACCAAGCTGTATAGCTCTTTCAGCTAAATCATCATACATTTCACCTAATTTGTCATAAATTTCTTCAGTTTTATTATGAATTGGATAAAACTGAATACCTTTAATATTCCAATGATAATTATGAATCTTTACATAAAGTGCATGCGCATCTGCTTGCAACTGGTTTAATTGACCGATAACTGAACTCATCTTCTCTCCTTATTTCTTTTTTAATATTATAAAGAAAATTACTTAAAGGATAATTATTTTCCTTTAGTAATTCTCCACCTAAACTTAATATTCAATTATACCTTGCAAGCACTAAAAATAAGGTTTATTTTTCATAGGAATTTACTAGATTAAGCAAATAGTATCTTTACACACTTTACAAAGATAAGTTGCAGATTTTTTCTCAATTTTATTATGTAAAATAGTGCTAATGAAGTGAACTTTATCTTTACATTTACAGCCATATCTATATCTTTTACTCTCTCTTATTTTTTGCAAAACTTCATATTTAACTTTAGAATCCACTAAAGTAAAACTTTTCAAAATCCTTTTCCACTCCTTGCCATGGGCTTTAACTCTATTTTTGTATAGACAATAAACCACTGCGTGAGCTAATTCATGAGGGAGCACATCGTGCAAATAAGAGTCGCCATATTTTTCTAAAAGTAGCAAATGAAGCCTAATAGTAAAGTTTTTTTTATCACGCCAAATACATTGTCCTATTGTGCTATAACCTTTTAAATCAATCTTAAAATCTATATTAGAGTTAAATCCATAAAGCTCTTTAGCCTTTAAAAAGTATGGTTCAAAAACTTTTTTAACCTGCTTTATTTGCAATTTTTTCCCTAGAATATAAATTTAATTGATATGTTATAATAGCGCAAAAAAAGGAGCATCATGCCAGTTTATAATGATTTTGGAAAATTTATCTTAAGATTTTCCGTTGGTTTTTTAATGCTTTTTCATGGCGTTGCAAAACTTATTCATGGTGTTGGTTTTATTAAAATGACACTATCAAATGCTGGCTTACCACAATTTTTAGCTTATGGAGCTTATGTTGGTGAGTTTTTAGCCCCACTTTTTCTAATTTTGGGCTTTATGACTAGAGCCTCAGCAGCAACCATCATTTTCACAATGATAATGGCTATATATCTTGTTCATAGTAAGGATCTATTTGCTATCACCCAAACAGGAGCTTGGGCCATTGAAGTTGCGGCATTTTATATCTTAACTTCAATTGTCATCATATTAGTTGGCCCTGGAAAATATAGCATTGACAAAAAATAAAACTGGAACAATTCCAGTTTTATGTTCTAAATTCTGCTAGTTTTTGACTTAGATTTTCAGTTAAAGTTCCCAAATGCTCAGATGCAGAAGAGATCTCTTCAACACTTCTAGCATTATTTGAAGAGAGTTCATTTATCTTGTTTATCTGCTTAGTGATTTTAGTAATATCTTCACTTGTAGATTCAAAATAACTAGCACTTTTGTCGCTAGCTTTAAGAGCAAAAAGCACTTTAGATACTGCTTGAGATATGTGAGACTGAGTTTTGCTAGTTAAATCCAGTAAAGCTTGTACTTCATTTGCATTATAATCCATCTGCTGCGCACTATCTACAATAGCTTGAACTATCACATTTATGGTTGCATTAATTTCAGTTAAACTTCTTTGAGTTCTCTCGGCTAAATTTCTAACTTCATCTGCAACAACAGCAAATCCTCTTCCATGCTCTCCTGCACGTGCAGCTTCAATAGCAGCGTTAAGCGCAAGAAGATTTGTTTGATCAGCTATATCATTAATGACAGTTAAAACTTCTTTTACTCTCTCAGCCTCCTGGGCTAAATTTTGCATTTGAGCTGCTAATTCACTTTGAGAAAGTGCGCTTCCCTCAGCTTTAGTTGCTAAGATATGAACATTCTCATTTGCTATATTTAATTCGCTATTTGCTTCACTTATCTCATCCTTACTCTCATGAACCTCTTTTACAAAATCTTTCAATAAAGAGTCTGTTTTAATGGCATTTTGAGTGGTTTTTTCAACAATTTCAGATGTCATTTCGATATTTTTGCCAACATTAAATGCGGTAGAAGAGAGCTCGTGAGAGATGGAAGCATTTTCACTTGATAGATTTTTTGCATCATTGATTAAAGTATGTAATTTTGTTATAAAATCATTAAAATGCCCACAAGTAACACCTAATTCATCTTTACTTTGTAGGGTTAATCTTTTAGTTAAATCTCCCTCACCTTGAGAGAGATCTTTTGCCATAAGATTTATCTCATTTATCGGTTTAGTAATGCTTCTCATTACTATCATAATTACAATTGTAAAGAATAAAAACCCAGCAAATGATAAAAGCGCAATAGCAATTTTAAAGTATTTAAGCATTACTCTAAAACTATCTTTTTCATCATTAAGTAGATTTCTAACCTCTTTTAACTCCCCATCAATACTAACTCTAAGCTCTCTCCATGAGTTTAAAACTTCACTATTTTCAATGTTTGAAGAGTAGCTATTGTTTTTAACCAAAGAAAAAATCAGTTCAGTTTTATCTAAAAAAGTAGAGGCTTTAGAGTTTAAATTTTGATGTAAAACATGAAAGTTTTTCTCAAGTTCATTTAAATCTTTTTTTAAAGAGAGGATAGAATTTTCCATTGTATTTTTTGCCATATCTTGATTTAAATCATTTTGCAAAACTTGAAAAGATGAGTTAAATAAGAGTCCATTTATCATTATAGATTGCAAGATAGACTCCTTCCTAAGAGTTGAGTCTAAATGATTGTACTCTTTTTCTGAAGCTTCAAATGCCCCTAAAACTATTAGGAAGTTTATAGAAAAACCAACTAAAACTAAAAATGAGAGCAATAAGCCCCTAGCTCTTATAGTAATACCCAACTTTAACTCCTTAGTTTTTGTATTAAAGATTAAATGTCATTAAACTGTTTTCTTCTAATTAGTTCGCGTTCAAAAAAGATCTTTGGCCCCCAGTTGCTTTTGATTGGATTTTGCCAATTATTTGCACTTTTCATATCTTTTATGATTGGAAAGTCTATATCTCTTTTTTTACTAAGACAAGCTGCAATTGGGGTTATTAGGTTTGGATTATTTGAATAGATGATGGAAAATCCTTGAAAATAGCTTTGCGAAATCATAAATATATGCTCATTATCTCTTGTGATCCCCTCTATATAATCATGAAAATCATCAAGAGATCTATAGTTGTAGTAAGCAAAATCAAACCCAGCGCCAATTGCACTAACAGGCCCTGTTACAAATATCCACTCCTCATCTAGCTTCCCTTTTTCGTGCACTAAAAACTCTTTTTCACCACTTTTATATACATCTTTTATAACCCTAAGTGTAACTCCCTCTTTTTTTGTAAAACTCTTTTCAAAGCTCCCCTTTATGGTGCAAGAGTTTAGTTCTATCGTATTTTGACTAATGGTTAGGTTATTTGTAGCACACCCTGTAAATAGGTAGAGTAAAGATATACTTAAGATAATATTTCTCATTTTTTCACCTTTAAAATGCTTTTTAAAATTCTTTTTCCAACCTCAACTCCTGGTTGATTATAAGTATTTATGCCAAGCATAAGCCCACAAGTTGAAGTTAGTAACTCATAATAATACATCAAAAAGCCAATATGCCAAGCATCTAGCCTATCAAGTTCGATAAGATCAGTCGTAATCCCTTCTTGAATAATACTTTGCATAGTGGCGCTACACTGCGTATTTAGGAGAGATTCTAGTTTTAACTCATTGCAAAAGTCACACTCTTTTAAAAAATCTAGTGAAATTTTAGGGACACTCATTTTATTGTCCCAATTTAAGATTTTTAAAAAAGTTACAGTTTTATCTTTTGGCCCTTCCATTAAAAGTTGCAAAAATGAGTGTTGGTCAGTTGAGCCAATGAGTGCAATGGGAGTTAACCCAAGCCTAGAGTATCCATCTTTTTTGCCTAAAGATTCAGCCCAAAGTTGTACATACCAATCATTAAAGTCAGCAAAAATATCTCCATAAGAAAAAAGAACATTTATGGAAGCTTGCTTATGGATGGCATATCTAAAAGCTTTTTGCATTATGGTTTCAAACTCTTCATTTTGAAAAAACACAAAAGACTCTTTTGCCCCCTCAAGCAACCCTTTACTATCGATCTCAGCTAAAGTAAGAGGAACTAAACCAGCAGCGCTAAATACTGAAAATCTACCTCCAACATTGTGTGGAATGTAGAAACTTTTTAAGTTAAATTTGTTAGCAAAGTTATCTAGGGGAGAGTTTTTATCTGTAATGACAATAAAGCGTTTTTGAAACTCTTTACTATCCACGCTTAAGTTAAATCTTTGTAGTAAAACTTTAAGAAGTGAAATTGTCTCAACTGTTGTGCCAGATTTAGAGATAATTAAAAATATACTTTTTTCAAAGTTTAAGTTTGCAAGTTTTCTTTCCGTTGCGATTGGATCTAGGTTTTCTAAAAAAATTAAGTTTTTATCATCTTTATCTAGTAGCAAACTCTTAATAGCTTTAGTGCCCAAAGATGAGCCGCCAGTGCCTAAAACTACTATATTTTCTAAATCCCTAAAACTATCTTTTAATTCTTTTGCCTTTAAAATAGTCCCCTCTTCACTATGAGGAAGCTCATAATACCCTATCTCTTTACTCTTTATTTCACTATTTAGCCTACTTATATATTCGTAAATTAACTCTTTATCAACTGGTTTGAAAAAAAGAGTGTTTTTAAACATTTTCAAACTTTTTTTTGTACATGTAGTTTGTCGCTTCTACATACCCATCAATGCTTCCACAATCAAACCTTAAACCTTTAAATTTATAGGCTAAAACCATGCTATTTTTAGATTGAGTTAAAAGGGCATCAGTTATCTGAACCTCTCCATTTTTACCTGGTTTTGTATTTTCTATAATGTCAAAAATATCAGGAGTTAATATATACCTTCCAATTATCGCAAGATTTGATGAAACTTCATTTGGCTGAGGTTTTTCTATCATATTTGATATGGAGATTAAATCACTATTTATCACATCCCCTTCAATGATCCCATACTTTGACACTTCATCTTTTGGTACTTCCATCACGGCTATAATGGGGCATCTATATTTTTCATAAACTCTAGCCATCTGCTTCATTACGCCAAAACCATCTTCATTTAAACAAAGATCATCTGCCAAAATCACCCCAAAAGGCTCATCTCCAACAAGAGGTTTTCCTTTTAGTATCGCATCTCCAAGTCCAAGCATTTTATTTTGTCTAGCATAGGTAAATGTGCATTTTTCCATAAGCTCTCTAATCTCATCAAGCAAAGACTCTTTAGATGAGCCCTCAATTTGATGTTCAAGCTCATAACTAATGTCAAAATAATCCTCAAGTGCGCGCTTGCCTCTGCCCGTAATGAAAGCCATAGTGTCCATTTTGGCTTCTAGCGCCTCTTCAACTCCATAATGAATAAGTGGTTTTGTAAGTATTGGGAGCATCTCTTTTGGTAGTGCTTTTGTAGCGGGTAAAAATCTTGTTCCATACCCCGCTGCTGGAAATAGACATTTTTGAATCATAACCATCCTTTAAGCTTATATTTTATCCAAGAAGCAATTAAAGTTGTTTTATACTCTTTATAAAAGGGCAAATTTGGTAAACTCATAAAATGCAAACAGTAAAAAATAGCTATCAAAATTCAATCGAGATTAAAAAATCAATATTTCACGCATTCTTAACTCCAATTGAAAATTTTAAAGAGTTGCAAGAGGAGCTAAGAAAAACTCATCCAAAGGCAAGGCACATTGTTTGGGCAAAAAGAGAAGAGAAGGGTGGGCAGATTTTAGAATACTCTAGCGATGATGGAGAGCCAAAAGGAACTTCTGGGCCGCCAGCTTTGCAAGCATTAAGAGGGGCAAATTTAGTAAATGTTGCAGTTTTAATTGTTAGATATTTTGGGGGAATTAAGCTTGGAACTGGGGGTCTTGTTAGAGCTTACAGCGCGGCAACAAATGGCGTTATAAATGAGGCGGAGCTTATACCTTTTATCGTAAAAGAGAGATTTTTATTCTTTTCATCCTACCCTATTCTTCAAAGAGTGGAGTATTTGCTAAATGGAAAAGAGATAGAGATTTTAAATAAAAGTTTTGATGAAGGCGGAGCTAGATGGGAGATTCTCATCTCCAATGAAGATAAGACTAGCTTTTTAGATGAGATAGGGGAGTTTGAGGGGTTTTCTTACAAAAATTTAAGTACTACCCCATAAGCAATCGCAGAAGAGATTGCAGCAAATATTGATGCTACCACATCATCCCCCATGACTCCAAGTCCTCCCTTTACATTTCTATCAATTCTCCCAATGATAGAAGGTTTCCAAATATCAAAAACTCTAAAAAATATGAAACTACAAATCCAAATTATCCATGAGTAAGATGGATCTATCTCAGTTATTCCAAAAGCTAAAGAGATTGCTATCCAAATCCCAACTACTTCATCTATGACTATGGATTTATCATCATGTACCCCACCATTTGCCTCATAAACATCGATAGCTTTTACTCCCAAAATTGCAGTTAAAATAGATAGTAAAAATAGAGTCTCAAGTGGAAAATAAAGAAGTATCAGATACGCAACTACCAATCCAGCAAATGAGCCAAAAGATCCAGGTGCAAAAGGAGCTTTGCCTACATAGAAAAATGTTAAAAATATCTCTCTCATTTAAAACCTTAAGTTAATGAAGTTGTTTGATAAAGATTCATAAGCTCAAGATAAAAATCTTTCTCATCATGATCTTCTAAAAGGCCAGCATTTGGGAAAATATCATCATAAATATGCTCTACATTGGCAAATCTATTTGGAAAAAGTTCGCTTAAAATAATAGCTGAAATCTCTTTTCTCATTAACACTGCAGGAGGCAAAATCCCCTCTTCAAGAAGTGCTTTTAGGGAATTGGAGTGGTATCTTATATGTTTATGTTGTCCATGAGGACAAGTTTTTGTGCTAACTAATGTTTTACATGAGTTGCAATATACAAATTCAGAAAGAATAACTATCTCTAGCGGAAGTTCTTTTTTATATCTATCTAAATTGGATTTTGGTTGATTTTGATCATAAAACATACCAATTCCACTATGATTTTGCCCAATGACAAGCTTGTTACACCCAAAATTATACGCTGCAATACTCTCTAAAACAGAGTTATTATGCCCTGCAAATATGTAAGTATTTTCAAATGGGATTATTATGACTCTATTTTTGGGTAGATAATTATTTATAAAATAATCTAAACATTTATATCTTAAATCATAAGAAAATCCATCAGTTTTATGAGGCTTTAAAAGAAATATAACTAATAAATCAGCCTTATCCAAAGCCATTCTTAAAAGCCTTTCATGAGCCCTATGAAAAGGCCTTGCTGCCATCATAAGAGCTGTAACTTTTTTAGCTCCTATGGCATCTCTTGCATTATTGATCTTTTCTTTAGCATTTTTCACATCATTAAAATCAAGTTCAAATTCTCCACTAACAGCGTAATCTCCGAGTCTTTTTAAGAGTACTTTAGTTTCAGGGTCACTTGGATCATAAGTTCCTAAAATGTTTCTAACTCTTCTTTCTTTATCTATCTCAAAAGCATCTTCAAAAAAAAGCTCCCCTTTTTTCTCTTTTCCTACCACTAAATCAAGTGTTTCACCCGCTTTTGCTGAAAGGATAATCTCTTGATTTCTCTTCCCACTTGGCGCCATAATGAAAGAAAAAGGCATTGGAGATCCTTTGTAAAAGCCACTCTCATTTACCTTTTGTGCCTCAGTTTTATTCATTAGCTTATTAACCTTGCCTAAAATCCCCTCTTTGGCAAGCGCTAAGGTAGATAAAGCCTCTTTATCAATGTGAAGTTCTCTATTTTTTCTTTTCAATTCCATACTTTTTTCTTCGCTCCCATAAGCTTTTTCTGCTAATTCCCAACTTTTTAGATAACTCTGTGTCTGGAAATTTGCTTTGAAAATTTAAAACTATATATTTTACATAATCATCAATGCTTAAAATATCGCTATCATCAAACATTTTATGCTCTTGTGTTAAATGTATGGTATTTATTACCTCTTCTTCATTTGAATCAGTTGATGAGATGATTGCTCTTTTATTTTCAATGAAGTTAAATATCTTATTTTTATCACTTTTTTTAACTGCTTGTAAATTTACAATATAAATTAGCTCACTCTCAGGAGTTTTAGCTATCTGTTCTATGGCGTTTTGATTTGATAATGAGATGAAAGTAAAAGGTTCTTCTTTAATCTTTGAGTAACTAAAAGCAAGCGCATCTGCATTTTTTTGAAAATCAGTTTTTATTAGCAGTGGCAAAGGAGTTTTAAGATCCAAATTAGGATTATCTAAATTCTCAAAAAGATGATTTACATATGATTTATAAGCTTGGTTTTCAAGTTGTAAGGCATTAAACTCTTTTAAGTGTTGAAGTTTTCTAATTAATTCTTCAATCATAAATGGCTTTTGTATATAATCGCTCGCCCCAGCTTTAATGGGTTTAGAGACTGTATCATTGCTTATGTAAGAGATCATTAAAATGATAATTGAAGATTTATGTTTTTCAATAATTGGGTAAAAATTTTGTCCAGAGATATTAGTTGAGAGCAAAACAGCATCATAATGCTCATCTCTTAAAGCCTCTTTTATAGTGGCAGCACTATCGCAAATATACCCTAAATCATTAAGCCTAGAAGCTATACTTTGAGCCAAATAAATTTCATTCTCAACAATTAGTATCTTCATCTTTTGTCCAATCAAAATAGTATAAAACAGTATTTACTAACACGCAAACTCCCTCCTCTTTGCCAATTGCACCTAACTTTTCAGTTGTGCTTGCTTTTATATTTATCTTGCTAGGAGGTAAATTTAAAAGCTTTGCAATATTGAGTTTAATCTCTTTTTTAAAAGGGTTTATTTTTGGTTTTTGTGCGATGATGGTTATGTCGCAATTTCCTATCTCAAACCCAACCTTTTTTATGAAATCTGCTACGCGTAAGAGCAAAGTTTGGGAACTTATCCCTTTGTATTTCTCATCACTATCTGGAAAATGCTCTCCAATATCCCCAGCTCCAGCAGCTCCAAGCAAAGCGTCACATAGTGCGTGGAGTAAAACATCTCCATCTGAGTGCGCTAAAAAACCAAATTCATCACTTAATTTTACTCCTCCAAGAAGGAGTGGTCCTTTGTTGCTAAAGGCATGAATGTCAAATCCAAGTCCAACTAAAGCTCTATTTGAAGGGGGTTTTAAACATCCTAGTTCACTTTTATCTTTTTTGTAAGTTAACTTATGAGCAGAAGAGTCTCCCTCTACAAACCAAACAGTTCCACCTTTTGCTTTTATGGCGCTACTATCATCAGTAAAAATAGTGTTACTTTTAAGGGCATTTTTTAAGATGGAAGTTTTTGATAGTTGTGGGGTTTGAATGAGTCTTAAATCTTCCCTAATAATGGGGTTATCATCATAAAATGCTGTATCACTAATCCTAAGTGTTGGTACGATAATATCGGCGCAACCCTTGCTAGCAATGAGCCTTGAAATTATCTCTTTTGAAGCGCAAACTCTTGCAATATCACTTACCATTACAAATTCACTATCAACATGCTCTAAAGCGTTTTTAAGCGATTCTTGCCTGCTTTCTCCACCGCTACAAAAGAGATAATTTGCAAAATTTTCCATATAACTTAACTCATCTTGTTGGCCAACAACTATGATTTTTTGAAACTCATACATCTTTTCAAGTCGTTTTGTAGCAACAAGCCATAAAGGCTCTTCATCCACCCTAAGCCACTGTTTTTTCACACCAAGATTAAATCTTGTAGAATTTCCAGCTCCTAACATCACTAAAGTTAAGTCTGACAAGGAAAATCCTTCCAAAAGTGTTACTAAATTATACACTAAAAAGCTTTTTTTAAACTTTTTTTCTTTTAAGATGAGGAAGAACTTTTTAAATGAGAGTAAATTACTCCTAGTTTTTAAGCCTTTCTTTAAGGACAAAGTGATATATTCCAAAAAATAAATCCTAAAAAAAGGAGTTTGAGTTGACAAAAGAAGCGGCTTTAGAAGCCCTTAAGGGTGTCAAATACCCTGGTTTTGAAAAAGACATTGTTGCTTTTGGTTTTGTAAAAAACATTGAAGCAAATGAGGGGAATGTTTTTGCTGAAATTGAGATAGTATCTGCTAATCCAGAGATTGCAAAAGCGGTTGAAGATGAGGCAAAAGAAGCTTTGAAAAAAGCTGGAGCATCAAGGGTTGAAATCTCTTTAAAACAGCCAAAAGCACCTGCTCAAAAAAGCAATTCCCAATCTGGAAAAAATATAGCTCCACATGTTAAAAATTTTGTAATGGTAAGCTCTGGAAAAGGTGGAGTTGGTAAAACTACAACTACTGTAAACTTAGCTTTAGCTTTAGCAGCTCAAGGGAAAAAAGTTGGTATTTTAGATGCTGATATTTATGGCCCAAATGTTCCAAGAATGCTTGGAGTAGTTGGCAAAAACCCTGAAGTTGTAGGTCAAAAAGTAAAACCTATCACAGTAAATGGCGTTGAGATGATGAGTATGGGCTCACTCATGGAAGAGGGTCAATCTCTCATTTGGAGAGGTGCTATGATTATGAAGGCCATTGAGCAACTCTTAAGAGATATACTTTGGAGTGATTTAGATGTACTTTTTATAGATATGCCACCAGGGACTGGAGATGCGCAGTTAACTCTAGCTCAAAGCGTACCTGTTACTGCGGGAATTTGTGTAACAACACCACAACAAGTTGCACTTGATGATACTGTTAGAAGTTTAGATATGTTTGAAAAACTTCACATTCCAATAGCTGGAATAGTGGAAAATATGAGTGGTTTTATATGCCCAGAAAGTGGCAAAGAGTATGACATCTTTGGCAAGGGTACGACTGAGGTTTTAGCAAAAGAGTTTAATACTATTGTCTTAGCAGAAGTTCCAATTGAGCCAGCAGTTAGAGAGGGTGGAGATGAAGGAAAGCCAGTTGCTTTTTATGCACCAAGCTCTGAGACTGCAAAAAGATATTTTGACGCAGCAAGAAAATTATGGGAAATTATCGAGAAGGTAAATGAGGAGGGAATTGCTTCTAATGAAGCTATCCAACCAACACTACCTGAGGGCGTAAGTGCCTGTTCAACATAATTAGGTTTAAGTTTAAACTCACAATCACTAAGGTGCATTTGCACCTTAGGCTCTTACGCAGTTTCTTCCTGCTTTTTTAGCCTTATATAAAAACTGATCCGCCTCTTTTAAAACTTTCTCTACATCTTTACTAAAGTGACTATCGCTTGCGCCAATGCTTATTGTTAAACTAACTCTTTGTTTTTCAACTTTAGTTTTAGGGTGGTTTCTTTTTTTCCTAAAGGTAAAGCCATTTTTCTCAATATTTTTTCTAATCTCATCTAAGAAAGGCTTTGATTCTTTGGAGCATTTATTTGTAAAAACTATAGTAAACTCTTCTCCCCCATACCTAAAAACCTTGCCACCACCTTCAACTTTTTTAAGAGTTTGGGCGATTTTTTTCAAAACTTCATCCCCAATGTCGTGCCCATAAGTATCATTAAATTTTTTAAAATAGTCAATATCTGCCATAGCGATTGTGTAAGGGTGCGAAAGTCTTGCAAAATACTCTTCAAGTGCCCTTCGTGAAGGGATTTCTGTTAAGCTATCTACATAAGCCATTTTATAAGCATCTTCACTTAATGCAAAGCTAAATATAACTCCAGCTGCCCCTAAGTGCCAAATGATGCAAGAAGATGGAAGAATGATTGGAAAAGAAGCAATAAAGAGTGCAACTGGTAGCGTTTTTTCTACCTCTTTTGACTCTAAAAAACTTAAAAATATTAGAAAAATTAGACTTATTATATAGAGTGCAAAAGCAATTTCAGATAGGGTTTCAAAAGGTAGTTGCAAGCCAAAAATATGAGTTTCTATCGAAGTTTTAAAAACTGGATTAGATCCTAGCCAGTATGTAAGAGCAATCAAAAAAACTAAAGTTAAAGTTCGTAAAATCAAAGCTTTACCATGGATTCCTTTCTCATCTAAAAGTCCTAAAATTAAAAAACTAACAGGAGTCATCAAAGCTACTGCTTTTGTGATTTGGTTTGAGTAAAGTCCTAATGAGTCGCTAAAAAATATTAGGATTTGAAAAGCAAAAAGCAAAAGTGAGAGCGATACAATTTTACCTCTTTTAAAATGTATTGCAAAAAGAGCACTAACAACTAATGGGGTTAAAAAAAGAAGAGTAATTCCTAAAAAAACTGTTTGAGAAAGATAACTTTTTGCAAATATGCTAAATGAAGAGATTGCTAGTAGTACTATAAAAAAAAGACTCTTTTTCATACTCATATCTTTCCCCTATGTAAACTAGGCGCATTATATCCATGTAAGGGTGAATATTATGTTAAAATGCGCGAAAAATAGTTAAAAGGAAAGAGATGGTTAATGTGCGAAATATCACAATGCGTTTTGGCGCCCAGCTTCTATTTGAAGATATATCTATAACCCTAGATGAGGGGAAAAGATATGGTTTAATTGGCGCTAATGGAGCTGGAAAAAGTACATTTATGAAGATTTTATCAAGAGAACTTGAGCCAACAAGTGGACATGTAAGTGTAGATGAAGGGCTTAGGGTTGGGACTTTAAAGCAAGATCAATATGCTTATGAAGAGTATAGTTTAAAAGATGCGGTTTTACTTGGCAATAAAAGGCTTTTTGATGCACAAAAAGAGAAAGAGTATCTTTATGAAAATGGAGATTTTGAAGATGAGAAAGTTAATGAAAGATTAGCTTTACTTGAGATAATTTGCGCAGAGGAAGATCCAACTTATGAGAGTGATATTGTGATAGAAAAGATACTTGAATCACTTGGTTTTCCAGCCTCAACTCATGAAAACTTAATGAAAACTCTAACAAGTGCAGAGAAATTTAAGATACTTTTAGCGCAGGTTTTGTTTCCAAAACCAGATGTACTTTTTTTAGATGAGCCTACAAATAACTTAGATTTAGAAGCTATCTCTTGGCTTGAAGAACAGCTTAAAAGACACTCTGGAACCTTAGTTGTTATCTCTCACGATAGACACTTTTTAAATGAAGTATGTACGCATATTTTGGATGTAGATTTTAGGAAAATTAGAGAGTTTACAGGGACTTATGATGATTGGTATATTGCCTCAAATCTAATCCAAAAACAGTTTGAAATGGAAAGAGATAAAAAGCTAAAAGAGAAAGAAGATTTAGAAAATTTTATTAGAAGATTTAGTGCAAATGCTTCAAAAGCAAGACAAGCAACAAGCAGACAAAAACAGTTAGAAAAGCTTGATATTAGCGATATTCAAACATCCTCAAGAAGAGACCCTAGCATTGTTTTTAAGAAAAAAAGAGATATAGGAAATGAGATTTTAGAAGTGAGAAATCTTTCTAAATCATATGAAGAGATGAGTGTTTTTAAAGATTTAAACTTTAGAGTTGAAAAAGAGGATAAAATCGCCTTAATTGGTGCTAATGGAGTTGGAAAAAGTACTCTTTGTCAAATCTTGATGGAGGAGCTTAAACCTGATAGTGGAGAGGTTTTTTGGGGAGCAACTATTGAGCCATCATATTTTCCGCAAAATAGCACAGAGATGATTGAGGGTGAGCTAAGTCTTTTTGAATGGTTGCAACAGTTTGATAAAAAACAAGATTTAGATGAGATAAGAAAATGTTTAGGTAGGATGCTTTTTTCTGGAGAAGAGCAAAAAAAGAGTGTTTTAAGTTTAAGTGGTGGCGAAAAACACCGCATAATGCTTTCAAAAATGATGCTTCAAAGAGGAAACTTTTTGCTTTTAGATGAGCCAAATAACCATTTAGATCTTGAAGCTATCATTGCTTTGGGGGAGGCGCTTTATAAGTTTGATGGCGGGGTGATTTGTGTGACTCATGATAGAGAGTTAATAGGTGCTTTTGCAAATAGGATTTTAAGCTTAAATGATGGAGTTCTAGAGGATTTTAAAGGGAGTTATGAAGAGTATTTGGAGTTTAAGCAAAAAGCTTAATCTTCATCTTTTAAGACAATCTCCTCCTTTTTTTCCTCGACCCAAGCTTCATCTTGTCTTGGGTCAAACTCCGCTAAAATAGGACTTGTAGTTGATGGAACTGCAACATAAATACTTCTTTGTCTAAATGGTACTTTGCTTCTAGTATAGGTATAAAGCGTTAAAAATATTGAAAAAGCAAAAAAGAGCGCAAACATAGATTTAGCTCCAAAATTAGCCATAGATATGCCTATGAGAATTGGTGAGATGGATGAACCGATGCCATAAACAAGAAGTAATGCCCTATTTATCTCAATGGCACTTACGCTCTCATCAGTTGTATCATTTCCACTAGCTAAACTAAGAGGATATATGGCAAAAATGGAGACTCCAAGCAAGAAAACAAATAAGAAAAGATTAGCCTTGCTATCTCCAAAAAGCCAAAGCCCCATTGAAGCTACTGCTCCTATAAAAGAGGTAAATAAGATGGCGCTTTTTCTACTAAATCTATCTGAAAATGAGCCTATTGGCCACTGAGATAAAAGTGCACCAATTAATGCTATGCTCATAAAGATTGATATTGAGCTGTTTGAAAGATTGATTGCTTTTGCAAAGATTGGAGCCATTGAGAAAAATCCACCAACTAAAATTCCAGCAATGAAGCTTGAAACTATGGCTAGTTTTGCTATGCCATAAAGCCTTGGAAGCGTGATTGTTTTAATGATACTCATTCTAGGCTCAATAATTTTAGTAAGAGCTATGGGGATTAGTGAAAGCATGACAAACATTGCAGATATGGTAAAAAGTAAGGTTCCATTTCTATCTGGAATATTAAGCATAAGCTGTCCACTTGTCATAGATATGTAAAAAACTACTGTGTAGATTGAAAGGACTCTTCCTCTATTTTGGCTAGGCGTTTTCTCATTTATCCAACTCTCAACTATGAGAAGCAAGCTATAAAAAGAGTATCCAGAAATAGCTCTTGTTATAGCCCAAGCAATTAAAGATGAGGTAAAAGTGTGCCAAAGCGCAGCAAACGCAAATAAAGCTGCAAATGCAGCAAAACTCCTAATATGCCCAACTGTAGAGATGATTTTAATTGAACTTATTAAAGAAAATACTCCTCCAATAAAAAAGCTAGCATTAACAACCCCACTAGCCCAAGGCTTAATATTGGCTAATTCCATCTTAATTCCAATCAAACTCATAAGCAATCCATAGCCGATGGAAAGAAGCGCAACAGCAAAGAAAAGTGAGCCAATTGGCAAGATAATAGTTCTCATAAAATCCTCTTAATAAAAGTATCTATACTATCTAAATAAGGCTTTCAGTAGGCTGTTAGTATAATGCTTGTAAGGAGTTTTTGAATGAGAGTTTTTATCTTTTTTATAACCATTTTTATCTTAAGTGGATGTGCTAAGAGTGACTATAAAGCAATAGCTGATGTGGCTTTTTCAAATGATCCAGCCTCTGCTGCCAAAGTTCTTGCAAGAAACAAATCAATTCACTATGCAAACAATCCAGAAAAGCTTGTAACAGATATAAAAAGCATAGATTTAAATATCGAAAAACTTTTTACTGCTCTTTTTGGAAAGGTGGCAAAAGAGTGGGGTGAGGGGAATGTGGAAGAGCCAGAAATTAGTAAAACAGTGAAATATTTTCAAGATTTTCAAACCAGAGTCCTCATAGATTTTGAAGCTGGTGAGGTAGTAGTGGAGAGTTTGGTTAAAAGTGAGGTGGAAAAGCATTTAAAAGAGGCGATAATCATGGCACTTTTAATGCCAGAAGATCCAAGAGAGGTTGATCTTTTTGATACAAAAGAGATAAAACTAGGGGAGACTCCATTTTTATATAATGAAGTAGTTGATGATCAAAATAAGCCCATAAGATGGGAGTGGCGAGCAAATAGGTATGCAGATATTTTGATAAAAAACTCACTAAAAAGTAAGAGTATAAAAAAAGATAAAAAAAGCGTGAAGGTTAGTTATGTTCAAATCCCAATGGTTAAAGCTCATGCTGCGGTTAGGGAGAATAAATTTGCCCCTTTAGTTAAAACATATGCTGCTAGAAATGGCTTAAGTGAGGCGCTAGTTTATGCCATCATTGAGACTGAGAGTAGTTTCAATCAGTATGCCATTAGCAAAAGTGGGGCGGTTGGACTTATGCAAATTATGAGAGCTACTGCTGGGGTTGATGCGTACAAGGAGTTAACGGGTAAGAGCTGGGAGCCAACAAGAGAGTATCTATTTGATTCAAAAAACAATATTGAGCTTGGAACTATATATTTGCGTATTTTAAGAGATAGGTATCTAGCTGGGATTAAGAATCCAACTTCGAGCGAGTATTGCGTGATAAGCGGCTACAATGGGGGAGCTGGGACTGTTTTAAAAACCTTTCATAGCAATAGAAACAGTGCAATTGCGCGCATAAATTCACTCTCTCCAGATAGGGTTTATAAGGTTTTAAATGAAGATGTTCCATACAAAGAGACTAGAGATTATATTAAAAAGGTTACTAGCAGTAAAAAAAGACATGAAATTTAAACAAAATGACTTTTATGTCAAAAACTGTGTAAAAACTTCACACAAAACCTGCTTACATGGAGAAAAACCTTAATTTTTATTTAAATACTTATTTGAATGAGTAGAATGAATTTAAATAGATAAATAAAGGAGGCAGGGATGGTAAGAAAAATTATTGTTAGTTTTCTTATTCTTGGGCTTGGGGTTTTTGCAAATGCAAATAATTTAGAGACATTTTTAGGTTTTGGGTATAGTGGTGTAGATGCAGATATTAAGTGGTGGACCAATGATGGAAATAGTTTACAAGGAACTCAGTTTGTTCATGGGCTCTATATTAGAGGGGGTGTTATACTAGATAAGACTCATAGATTTTCGGCTGAATACTCCTATATGGGTAAAAATATAAAAACGAATGCTGGAAAAAATAAGTTTAAACTTCAAGAGTATTTAGCATATTATGATTATCTTTTTCCAGTTGGAAATGAAGCAAAATTTTATCTAGGCGCGCATCTTGGAGGAGCAAATGGTTCTTTAAAGGGAGCTAATGGACTTTTAGCTAATGGGAAACATAAACTATCTGGCTTTGCTTATGGTGCTCAAGCAGGTTTTATTTATGATATAGATCAAAACTTAGAATTTGAGATCGGGGCTAAAATAACTGACTACAGTGCAAAGAAAACTATTCATGATGGAACGGACTGGGATAAATATAAACTAAAACCATCAGTTGGCTTTTTGGCAGGAGTAAACTACAAGTTTTAAGCTAGGATCTTCCTAGCTTACTCTACTGTAACGCTTTTAGCCAAGTTTCTTGGCATATCTACATCATTTCCAAGTCTAATTGATATTTCAAGCGCTAAAATTTGCATTACAAGCATCATTTCAAAAAACTCATGCATTGGATGAGAGTAGTCACCTGTTTTTATAAAATCATCCGCTAAGTCAAAATGTATTGGGCTAATTGCAAGTATGGTTGCATCTCTAGCGCTTAACTCTCCAACATTGCTTTTAACCTTATCATAAAGCATGGTTTGAGGCATCAAAGCGATGGTAAAAAGCTCACTATCTGCTAGTGCGATTGGCCCATGTTTCATCTCTCCAGCAGGGTACCCCTCAGCATGAAGATAGCTTATCTCTTTTAATTTCAAAGCCCCTTCTAGTGCAAGTGGATAAAAAAGATCTCTTCCTATAAAGAAAAAACCATGCCCATGAAGGTATCTTTTTGAAAGCCTATGAATTTTATCGTGAAGCCCATCTTTTACTTTTAAAACTTTTGGAACGTCTTGTAAAGCCTTAGTCTCTTCTTTTAAGTACTCCTCACTAATTGTTTTTTTGCATTTAGCTACATAAAGAGCAAACATCCACAAGCACGCAACTTGAGTGGCAAAAGCTTTAGTACTTGCAACTCCTTTTTCTATCCCAGCTCTAGTTAAAATGGTGGCATCTGAGGTTCTAACAATTGAAGAGTTATCTACATTGCAAATTGCTAAAGTTTTAAGGCCTTTCTCTTTCACCTCTTTTAAAGCTTCCAAAGTATCGGCAGTTTCGCCGCTTTGGCTAATGGTTACAAAAAGAGTCTCTTTTGTTAAGAGTGGCTCTTTATGCCTAAACTCACTTGCAATCTCAACTGTAGTTCTAACCTTAGCGATGCGCTCAAGCAGGTAGCTTGCTACAAGTCCAGCATGATAACTTGTTCCGCAAGCACAAATTCTTATCTCTTTTATCCCTTCTAAAAAATTATTATCTAGTTCATCAAAATAGATTGAATCATTTTTAACTCTACCTATCATAGTTTCATTAAAAACCGTGCTTTGTTCATAAATCTCTTTTTCCATAAAAAATCTATAGCCCTCTTTTTGTGCGACTATCTTATCTTGAGTTAAGAGTCCAAAGTTAAAACTTGACTCTTTTCCCCAGTTAAAAACTACCATCTCCTTTTCATTTACAAAACCTACATCACCATCGTTTAAGTATGCTACCTCTTTAGCTTCTCCAATTAAAGGTGCATCAGATGAGCTGAAAAACGACTCATTATTATCATTTTTTCCAACTATCAAAGGGACAGCATTTTTTGCAAAAAATATAGTATTTGGTGCGTGAGAAGTTATGAGTAGTATTGCATATGAGCCATTTAACTCATCAATTGTTTTTTTAAAAGCTTTAAAAGGATCTTTTTCTACTTGAAAGTTAAGCTCAAAAAGATGAACTATGGATTCAGTATCTGTTTGGCTTAAAAAGTTAGCTCCATTAGCCAGCACTTTTTTCTTTATAAGCTCATAATTTTCAATGATGCCATTGTGCACAATATAAGCATGTTTTCCCCAGTGAGGATGTGCGTTAAGTTCAGTTGGTTTTCCATAAGTTGCCCACCTAGTATGGCCAATTCCTACTCCAAATTCTTCAACGCTTACATCTTTTGCTTTTTTTTCTAAATTATCTAGCTTGCCAACAGCTTTGAAAGAAAAAACTCTATCTTTACCCATCATGGCAATCCCAGCAGAGTCATAACCTCTATACTCTAACTCTTTTAAACCATCAATTAAAAATCTCTTTTTTTCTCTATTTCCAATATATCCTACTATTCCGCACATTTCTCTCTCTTTTTTAAAAAATTATTTCATAAAATATCAAAAAAAGCATTAAAATCTCTTATAAGTAAACTCTCTAAAACTTTTATTTAAAGAAATAAGCATATAATCATGCAATCACTCTTAAAAAGGATAGTTGTGAAAGAAAAACCATATTTAACTAGGCTTCCAGACCAAAAGGGGTATTTTGGTAAATTTGGCGGTGCATATTTGCCACCTAAATTAATTGAGCAGTTTGAAAAGATAGAACAAGCTTACTTAACCATTGGAAATTCCCACGATTTTATAATGAAATTAAGAGATATTAGAAAACATTTTCAAGGCCGTCCAACACCAGTTTATTATGCTAAAAGGTTAACCGAATCTGTTGGTGGGGCTAGGATTTACTTAAAAAGAGAAGATTTAAATCATACTGGAGCTCATAAATTAAACCACTGCATGGGAGAGGCTCTTTTAGCTAAGTATTTAGGTAAAAAGAAGCTAATAGCTGAAACAGGAGCTGGGCAACATGGAGTTGCATTAGCTACTGCGGCGGCTTATTTTGGACTAGAGTGTGAGATTCATATGGGTGAGGTGGATATAAAAAAAGAGTATCCAAATGTAGTTAGAATGGAGATTTTAGGAGCTAAAGTCATACCTGTATCTTTTGGACAAAAAACCCTTAAAGAGGCGGTTGATTCAGCTTTTGAAGCATACTTAAAAGATCCAATAAATTCAATTTACGCCATAGGCTCAGTAGTTGGTCCTCATCCATTTCCAAAAATGGTAAGAGATTTTCAAAGTGTTGTAGGGATTGAAGCTAGAGAACAGTTTTTAGAAATGACAGGGAATTTGCCTGATAATTTAGTAGCTTGTGTTGGTGGCGGAAGTAATGCAATGGGGCTTTTTAGCGCTTTCATTGAAGATCCTTGTGAAATTTACGCAGTTGAGCCAATGGGAAAGGGTACTAAGCTAGGAGAACATGCTGCAAGCTTAAAGTATGGAAGTGAGGGGATATTGCATGGATTTAACTCTATTATGTTAAAAGACAAGAGTGGTGAGCCAGCTTCTGTTTACTCCATTGCTAGCGGACTTGATTATCCATCAGTTGGGCCAGAACATGCCTATTTAAGCACTATTGGAAGAACAAATATTGCTCATGCAAATGATGAAGAGACTATAAAAGCTTTCTATGAACTCTCAAGGCTTGAGGGGATTATTCCAGCACTTGAGAGTGCGCACGCGGTTGCTTTTGCAATGAAGCTTGCTAAGAAAAAACCTTATGAGTCAATTTTGGTAAATTTAAGTGGAAGAGGCGATAAAGATATAGATTTTGTAGTAAAACAGTACCCGCCAAAAGATTTTCACTAAGAGGAAGATAACCTCATTTTGGATAAACTTTTAGCTTTATAATTAGGTGTTTAAATGGATTTAGTAAAAATTTTAGAGTCAAAAAGAAGATTGAATAAAGAAGAGGGTGAGGCTTTATATGAGTTAGATCTATATACTTTGGGTAAGTTTGCTACAGAAAAAAGAGTAGAGCGCTTTGGAAAAAAGACATTTTTTAATAGCAATAGACATATAAATCCAACAAATATATGTGCTGATGTTTGTAAATTTTGTGCATTTAGTGCAAATCGTAAAAACCCAAACCCATATAAAATGAGCCATGAAGAGATTTTAAAAAATGTAGATGAAGCAGTAGAGCTAGGTGCAAAAGAGATACATATAGTCTCAGCTCACCACCCTGATGCTGGGATGAGTTGGTATATGGATATATTTGAACTTATCAAAAAGAAGTATCCATTTTTGCATGTAAAGGCGCTTACTGCAGCCGAAGTTGACTATCTTTCAAGAAGATATGGACATAGTTATGAAGAGATTTTAAATATCATGAAACAAAAGGGTGTTGACTCAATGCCCGGAGGCGGGGCTGAAATTTTTGATGAAAAGATAAGAAGCAGGGTTTGCAAAGATAAAGTTAGTTCAGCTAACTGGCTCAAAATTCATGAAAAATGGCATAAGCTTGGCTTTAAATCAAATGCCACAATGCTTTTTGGGCATATTGAAGATAGAGTTCACCGAATTGATCACATGATAAGATTGAGAGATCTTCAAGACAGAACTAATGGATTTAATGCCTTCATTCCACTTGTTTATCAAAGAGAAAATAACTACTTAAATGTAAAAGAGTTTTTAGGCTCTCAAGAGATTTTAAAAACAATAGCAATTAGCCGTTTAATGTTAGACAATATCCCGCACATAAAAGCATATTGGGCCACCTCAACTATAAATCTAGCCTTAGTTGCGCAAGAGTTTGGTGCAGATGATTTGGATGGAACTATCCAAAAAGAGTCCATCCAATCAGCTGCTGGAGCAAAAAGCTCACAAGGGATGAAGTTTAAAGATTTTATAGATTTAATAACTACAAGTGGTTTTATCCCAGTAGAGCGAGATAGTCTTTATAATGAGTTGAAAAGTTACTAAAAAGGAGAAAAGGTGAGCATATTTCATCTAAAAACTCATAAAACTTCAGTTAAAACTGAATTTTTGGCAGGTTTTACAACCTTCCTTACCATGATGTATATAGTGCCTGTAAATGCCATCATTATGAGCAATGCTGGAATGCCAATGGATGCTCTAATTACTGCTACGGCTCTTATTACAATTTTTTCAACCATACTAAATGGGCTTTGGGCAAACACACCAATAGCCATGAGTGTTGGGATGGGTCTTAATGCTTACTTTACTTTCGGGCTTGTAATTGGGATGAAAATCCCTTGGCAGACTGCTTTGGGAGTTGTTTTTATATCTGGAGTTATATTTTTAATCCTCTCTTTTACGAAATTTAGAGTTTGGATACTAAAGAGTGTGCCAGTTGACTTAAGAAGAGCAATAAGCGCTGGAATTGGCGCTTTTATAGCTTTTGTTGGCTTAAAAGAGATGGGCATAGTAGTTTCAAATGAAGCAGTTTTAGTAGGACTTGGAAATTTTAAAAATAGCGAAGTTTTACTTGGTGCATTAGGAATTATCTTTGTTTTAGCATTTCAAGCATGGAGGGTTAAGGGAGCTTTTATATTAGCAGTTTTAAGTACATCCATAGTGGCTTGGGTAGTTGGCCTCTCTCCATTTCCAACTAAGTTTTTCTCACTTCCAGCTTCTATCTCCCCAATACTATTTGAACTTGATATTGCCTCAGCGCTGACCTTATCGTTAATTCCTGTTATTATTACTTTTTTAATTACGGATATGTTTGACTCACTTGGAACTTTAGCTGGAGTTGGATATAGGGCGGGGATTTTTCAAGATGATGGGGTAGAGTTGCAAAGAACTCTTGAAGCTGACGCTGCGGCAACTGTTGCTGGCTCTTTAGTTGGAGTGTCAACTGTTACAAGTTTTGCTGAAAGTGCTAGTGGAGTAGAAGAGGGCGGAAGAACTGGATTAACTGCTATTTTTACTGGGATCTTTTTCATTTTAACAATTTTTATGCTGCCACTTTTTAAGTCCATCCCCCCAAATGCGATTTACCCAGTATTAGTATCTGTTGGGATATTGATGTTTAGTGAACTTGCAAATATAAACTTTAAAGATTTAGCCATTTCAAGCGCTAGTTTTTTGATAGTAATGATGATGCCACTTACTTACTCAATTACAAATGGATTAGCTTTTGGTTTCATCGCTTATTTGGTAGTAAAACTTTTAAAAAGAGAGTTTGAAGATGTAAACATTGGCATCATTGCATTAGCTGGCATTAGCTTGTTGGTATTTTTATTTCATTAATGGAGAAGAGTGTTGCAATATTATAGTTTTGAAGAGTTTTATAGCGATATAAAGGATTTTTCTAAAAAAATTAAAGAGTCTTATGAGCCTGATGCCATAGTAGCTATTGCAAGAGGCGGGATGACTTTTGGGCATTTTTTAGCTGAGTCTTACAAAATGAGAGAACTCTACTCATTAAACTCAGTTCATTATGATGAGACTACAAAACTCTCAAGTGTTAATGTTTATAATATCCCAGATTTAAGTAACTTAAAAAGCATTTTAATAGCCGAGGATATTATAGATAGTGGAAAAAGCATGGTTGAGATTTTAAGAGTTTTAAGAGAAAAATTCCCACACTTAAAGATAAAAGTTGCAGCCCTTTTTTATAAAGAAAAAGCTATTTATAAGCCAGATTTTTATCAACATATTGCTAAAACATGGATAGACTTTTTTTGGGATTTTGAAAACAGCAATCCAAAAAGATTATGAAAAAACTTGAGCTTTACATCATTTATGGGTGTACGATTTTAACCATTTGTACACTCTACGCTGCTCAGCCAATACAGCCTCTATTTGAGAGTCAATATGAACTTAGCAAGTTTCAAGCTGCTATTTTCACAACAGCAATTATGCTTCCACTTGGCATTGCTCCAATTGCTTATGGATACATACTTGAAACTTTTTCAGCTAAGAAGATGCTTCAAGTTGCTCTTTTTGCTTTAGGTGTGCTTGAGGTTTGGTTTGCGGTAAGTGATAAGTATGTCATTTTATTAAATATTAGAGCACTTCAAGGGCTTTTAATCCCTGCCATTTTAACTTCACTCATGAGTTATATTTCAGCAAGAAGTGATGAGAGATTTATCCAGCAAGCCATTGGAACATACATTGGCATCACCATTGTAGGCGGTTTTGCTGGAAGATTTTTCTCTGGACTTTTTAGTGATATTTTTGGATGGAGATTTTTCTTTATGCTCCTTGGAGTGCTTTTACTAATTTTTTCTTATCTTTTGAAAAATTTAAAAAGTGATGCTAAACCAAACTTTGCAAAGCCAAATAGAAGTGATGTTTTAAAAGTTATGAAACATCCATTAAATATGAGAATTTATGCTGCTATGTTTGGAATATTTTTTGTTTTTCAAGCTCTGCTTAATTTTATCCCATTTGAATTAAGAAATTTAGGAGAGGGATTTGAGGGAACTAAAACAGGGTTTATATATGCTGGATATGCTGTTGGGCTTTTAGTTTCATTAAATGCTTCAAAGATAATAAATCTTGCCAAATCCCCAGCAAAAGCGACATTTATTGGCTCAATTATATATTTAATATCTATCCAATTTTTCCATATCCAAAGTTATAAAGCGATGTTTTTAACAATGTTTTTGTTTTGTTTGGGAATGTTTATTGTGCACTCTATCTCATCAGGGTACATTAATGCCATCGCTTCAAGCCGTAAAGGGATAGCAAATGGGCTTTATATTTCATTTTACTATGCTGGTGGAACTGTTGGAACATTTTTACCCGGCTTTTTATATGAGAGTGCGGGATGGCACTGGTTTTTATATCTTTTAACTCTAATTGCGACTATTAGCGCAGGACTACTTTTCTCATTAAGACAAAGCGAGAAAAGGCTTAGTTAAGATTAAAAAATAGTGATGCAATTGAAAAGTAGATAACTACCCCACTTATATCAGCAATGGAAGTGATAAGTGGCGCACTAGCCGTTGCAGGGTCAAGTTTTAATTTTGTAAATATAAATGGAAGCAGTAAGCCTATCAAGCTTCCAGTTAAAACTATGATAACCATTGTTAATGAGACAACTACTATTAACTCTGGCGCTCTAAAACTAGCTACAAGCGCAACCGCCAAAGCCATAGTAAAGCCAAGTAGAAGTGAAACTAAAACCTCTCTTCCAATTAATTTGTACCAATCAGTTATCTTAACATCCCCAACAGCTAAAGATCTAATCATTAAAGTAGCTGATTGTGAGCCTGCATTTCCACCACTATCAATCAAAAGTGGTAAGAAAAAGACAAGCGGAACTACAGCTGCTATTAAATCTTCAAAGCTAGCTAGGGCGGCTCCTGAGAATACATTCATGAAAACAAGGGCAACTAGCCAAACTATACGATTTTTATATAAGCTAAAAACTCTAGCTTTTAATGGGTTAGAGATGGCTTCTTGAAAAGATCCAAATTTATGGAAATCCTCAGTTGATTCTTCATGGGCAACATCCATGATGTCATCAATTGAAACAATTCCTACCAAAACTCCATCATCATTTAAAACTGGAAGTGCGACTCTATCATAATCTCTAAAGGTTTTAATGGCGCTTTCTTGATCATCAAGTGCATTTAAAAATATAAACTTATAATCAAGTAACTCTTCAACTTTTTGTTCAGGTGAAGCTAAAATTAACTCTTTTATTCTAACATCATCAATTAGCTTTTGTTCATCATCAACAATATAGATGACATTTAATGTTTCAGAATCTTTCCCAAATTTTCTAATGTGCGCAAAAGCTTGTTCAACGCTATTGTACGGCTTTATAGCGATATATTCAGGAGTCATCAAACGCCCGATACTATTTTCTGGATAACCTAAAAGCTTTATAGCAATACTTTTTTCTTCAGGTGAGAGAGTTTGGATTAATCTACTTGCAATCTCTTTTGGCAACTCTTCAAAAAAAGCAGTTCTATCATCTGGCTCAAGTTCATTTAATAAAGATGAAACTCTCTTGCTATCAGGAGCTAAATCTTTAATAATTTGTTCTTGTTTTTCATACGAAAGAAGGCTAAAAACATCTGTTGTTTGTTTTTTGTCTAAAAGTCTAAATATAATGATTTCACTATTTAAAGAGACCTCTTCTATAATGGATGCAAGCTCTACTAAATCATAATTTAAAAGGATTGATTTTAACTTTCTCCACTCTTTATTTTCTATTAAATCTTGAATCTCTTCTATGTAGTGAGACATTTTAACTCCTAAATTTAGCGGTGCGCAAATGCTAGCTTTAAACCAAGAGCTACAAAGACTGTAGCTGCTAAAGTATTGATAGTTTTTGAAATTTGAGGGCGCTTCATTAAAGTTGCACTTGCACGGTTTGCCAAAATACCAAAAAATGAAAAGATTGTCAAAGTAACAATCATAAAAATAATCCCAAGTTGCACCATTTGTAAAGGGATATTTCCTAAATTAGGATTTACAAATTGAGGTAAAAATGCTAAGAAAAAAAGAGCTACTTTTGGGTTTAAAACATTCATAAAAAACCCTTTAATGTAGAGTTTTTTGTAACTCTCAGGTGGCTTTGATGAAGTATCAAACCTAACTAAAGTATCTCTATGTTTAAAAGCTTGATAAGCTAAATAAAAAAGATAAATCGCTCCAGCAAACTTTAAAATATTAAAAGCAAGCGCTGAGGTTTTAAAAATGACTGAAATCCCAAGGGTTGCTGCAAATGTATGGATGATAACCCCAGTAGTTAGGCCAAAAGTAGTTACAATGGCTGATTTTGCATCTCTAATGATGCCTAAAGTTACTACATATATAATGTCAGGCCCTGGGCTTATTGCTAGTAAAGAAGAAGCACCTACAAACAGTAGTAAGGTGTGCAATTCAATCATTATAAGCTTTCATTTAAAACTTCATATATTTGATATTTTGTTTTTTTAAAACCTATATTTTCATAGTGCGATTTTCTGCTTAAATCACTCTCATGAAGGTATATTCTAAGGCCACAAACATCCTTATCTAAGTTTGCTATCTCTTTAATTTTTTCAAATAAAAGAGTATTAATTTCATCTTCTTTTTCAGCATTTAATATAAAAATATCTTGAATAGAGTAGAAAAACCCATTACTCCAATCGCTCCACTCCTTCATCACTAAAGCTACTCCAACTATCTCATTTTCAGTCTCAGCTACTAGATATAAGCCATTATTGAAAGTTTCAAAAACATATTTTACTCCAGCTTCAGTAACAGGCAAGAGTATCTTTCTTCCCTGCGTGGCTTTTGCGAAAAAAACATTAAATTTAGCTATTTTTGAAGCATCTTTTTTAGTTGCAAATCTTATTTGAATGTTTGGCATGAGTAGGTTCCTTGTCAAAAAAGATTGACAATAATAGCACAAGAGAAATTAAAAAATATAGAGCCTGCCTAAGGCAAGCTCTAAAGATTACATTAGTGGATCAGTAACGCCTAAAATGTACATTCCCACCAAACCAATTATTCCAGCAAATATACAGTAGTAAAGTGTTGGAAGTACAGTTTTTCTTAATGTTTCACCCTCTCTATCAAGCAGTCCTACTGTTGCAGATGCGGCAACAACATTATGAATAGCTATCATATTCCCAGCAGCTGCTCCAACAGATTGTAAAGCAACCATAAATACTGAAGATACGCCTAATATTTCAGCAACTCCAAATTGGTATTGTGAGAGCATCATATTGCTAACTGTATTACTTCCAGCAATGAACGCCCCAAGAGCACCAACTGAGGTTGCAAAGAATGGATATATATCCCCAACGCTTTGTCCAACCCAAGTTGCCATGGCTATTGGCATACTCATTAAGTCTGCACCATTTACTCCAGAGTTAATTAAAATTCTAACTATTGGAATTGTAAAAATTAAAACAAATCCAGCGCTTAGTAAAACAGAGCTTGACTCTTTAAAGGCAGTTTTTAACTCATTAGCTTTCATACCATGCAGGAAAAATGTTAGTAAAGCTACAAAGGTTAAGATACCACCAGGGAGATATAGCGGCTCAAGGCTTGCGCTCACTCCTGCTTCTCCTAAGATATTTGTAAAACCAATTTTAAGTGAGAGTAGCATCGATTTGAAACTTGCATTTGCTCTTGAGAGAACTAAAATTAAAGCTACAAGTAGATACGGAAGCCATGCCATAGTTAAAGAGAGTTGTTTTTTCTCTGTTAGGGCATCAAGTTTTACTTCAAGCTTGCCAACCCAACCAACAGGCCACTCTTTAGCTGGTGGAAAATCCCAACTATCTTTTGGAATTAAAAATCCAGCTTTAGCAGCAGGAACCACGATGGCAAGTCCTACTAAAGGCCCAATCAATGAAGGAAACTCAGCTCCTAGGAAAATTCCAGTAAAAACATAAGGAATAGTAAAGGCTAATCCACCAAAAATTGCAAATGGGAGAATAGAAAAACCATCAGCCCAAGATCTATTTTTACCAAAAAATCTTGTCATCATTACAACTATAAAGAAAGGAATTAAAGTTCCAACTATTGCATGAACGATAGCCGCACTTGATGTTATCATTTGCAAATAAGCATCCCAGCTTGATCCAGCAGCTACAAGTCTTTCAGTAATGGCTGCTTTATCAAGCCCAGCATTAACTCCTATTAAAATAGGTGTTCCAACAGCGCCAAAGGTAACAGGCGTGCTTTGGATCATCATTCCAGCCATAACAGCGGCCATTGCAGGAAACCCGATGGCAACTAAAAGCGGAGCTACCACTGCAGCTGGAGTTCCAAAACCTGAAGCCCCTTCAATGAAAGATCCAAAGAGCCACGCAATGATAATTACCTGAACTCTTCTATCTGGACTAATGCTATTAAACCCAGCTTTTATAGTGGTAATTGCACCTGAGTGTTTCAAGGTATTTAAAAGCAAAATTGCCCCAAAAATAATCCATAAAACACTAATTGTTATCACAATCCCTTGTAAAGAAGAGGAGATTACTCTTACAATTGTCATATCCCAAACAAACACACCAATCAAAGCAGTGATTATAAAAATGATTGGCATCGCTCTTTTAGCTGGCATTCTCATTCCGACTAAAAAGATAGCAGATAGGATAATAGGCATTGCTGCAAACAAAGCTTGTAAACCTAGACCCATTTGAACTCCTTTTAATGTAGTTACACTTTAAGCAATGCTAGCATTATGAAATGATAAAAAAATGAAAGAAATATGAGAAAAAAGTAGTAAAAGTGACACAAATCTTAAAAAATCTTCTCTTCATCCTCCTTTTTTGTCATCTTCTTGTACAAGTTCCAACCTCTATAAGATAAACTAATAGTAAAAAATGCTACTGACAAGGCTAAAAATAGGTATCTAAACCATGCTCTGTATTCAAAAGCTAGTCCAAAACCATCAGTAGTGGCTAGAATGACATTTAAAACAAAATATATTGCACAAGCTATGATAAATTCACCAACAATGGGTATTTTTGAAACAGTACCAAAAAATTTATATGGATCCACTCTCAATCCTTCCAATGATTTTTTTAGCTCCATCAGGTTTAATTTGCTGTTGTAAAAGAGTGGAAATACTCTTAACTTCAACATTTTCTATCCATTTTTTTACCTCTTTAATGTTTAGTTTATCTTGGGTAATTATGGATGCTAATGCTCTATCTTTTAAAAAAAGAGCATTAAAAAACTGATGATTGCTTGCTGCATGTGGGTAGGGTATGAAAAGAGTTGGAACTCCAGCAGCGGTTAATTCCCAAAGCGTTCCAGCACCTGATCTTGCGATGGCAATATCTGCTTGGTGCATGTATTTATCAACCTCTAAACTAAAGGCAAAAACTGTTGCATTGATGCTATTTTTCTCATAAAAATCCACTACTTTTTTTTCACCAACTTTTCCGCATTGATGGATGATTTTAATATCTTTTTCTTTTAGCCAAGGCGCTAATGAGATAGCAAGAGAGTTAATAGCCTCTGCCCCTTGACTGCCACCTAAAAAAAGTATGGTTTTAACTTCACTTCTTTTTCTAAAAGCTTTAAAAAAACGCTCACTAACTGGATAATCTTTTATGGAAGAGCTCTTTTCATAAGAGCTAAAAAATTCTTTTGCAAATGGTTTTAAAAGCTTGTTTAATGTACCTAATTTTGCATTTTGTTCATGAATAAAAAGAGGAGTTTTTGTTAAAATTGCCGCAAAAGAAGCTGGAGCAGCAGCATATCCTCCAACTGAAATTACAGCTTTTACCTCTTTATTTTTTATAAACTCTCTACACCATAGAGTTTTTTTAAATATATTAAATAAAGATTTTATTTTTCCAAAAAAACCTCTATTTACTACCCCATAAGTGGATAAAAATATAGTACTTTTAAAACCAGGATACCCATCAAACCACTCTTTATCAAGCCCATTTGATGAGCCAATATATAGTGGCCTAATGTTTTTATTGTTGTACTCTTCACAAAGAGTTTTAGCAATGGATAAGTGTCCGCCAGTTCCCCCGCCAGTTATTAAAATCATCTTAGCTTTGCCTTTTTGCTAATCATTAGTATCATCCCAATTCCAACTGAAACAGCAATCAATGAGCTCCCACCATAGCTGATAAATGGCACTGCTATACCTTTTATGGGCGTAATTGAAGTTATGCCAAAAGCATTTATGATAAATGAGATGACAATTGTAAGTCCAAAACCTGTACTAAATAGATAATAAACTCTATTTTCGCTTCTACTTGCAATTTTAAATATGCGGTAGATTAAAGTAAGTATTGCTAAAGCTAGGAGTATGATGCTAAGAGCTCCTAACTCTTCACTAATGCCTGCTAAAACAAAGTCTGTATGAACTTCACTTAAAAAACCAAGCTTAAAAATGCCCCCTCCAACTCCTTTTCCAAAAAGTCCACCATGTTTTATGGCATTTAATGAGTGGGAGATTTGGTATGGCTCTGGAACATTTTCTACTCTTAGTGAGTTAGCCATGCCTTCTGGAAGAAGCGCTAGAACACTATTTTGTACAGTTGCCCACCATGTTTTTACTCTTAAAACTCTATGTTCTGAAAAAATAATAGTTAATATAAATAAAGAGATGGAGCTAAATAGTGCAAGTGAAAAAAGCTTAAAGCTTGTTCCTGCAAAAAAGGCCATCAAAGCTAGAGTCAAAGCTAAAACTATCACTTGACCTAAGTCATTTTGTAAGATAGCTATTAGGTAGATAACTACTATGAAAACTCCTATATATGGGAGTATTAGTAGGAGTTCATCTTTTAGGGATTTTTTCTTTTCATCTAACTTTCTAGCAAAGCTCCAAGCTAAAAAATAGACAAAACCTATCTTAAAAAACTCAACTGGAGCAATGGAAAACCCAGGTAGTCTAATCCATCTTTTTGCCCCGCCTGAAGCTGTTACTAATGAATCGGGCAAATAGTGCATTATACTCATTGCAAATAGCGAGCTAGCAAATATAAAAAACCCTATCCAAACTAAATGTTTATCAGGATTTAATCTTGAGAGTGTCCATATTATGAATATAGAAGCCATTCCTGCTATGAATTGTCTTAAGAAAAAATGATATGGAACATAGTTTAAATATAGGGTTGTAAACACTGGAAGAGATAGCGTAAAAATAACCCCTACGGTTATTAAAAAAACAGTGATGAAAAACAAAGAGCGATCTGTTTCCAACTTTTTCCTACTTTAAAAAATGATAAATATTGTATCAAAAATGAGTTTAAAGCACTCTCTTACATAAGTGGAATAATTTTTGCTTATCTTGTGGAAGAGATTTTAAAAGGTTGTTTAATGGTAGTTTCTCATCAATCAAAACCGCTATTAGAAGAGGCACTTGCTGCAAGAAGTTTAAGGCAAAGACTTATAGCAAGCAATATTTCAAATATTGACACTCCTTTTTACAAGTCAAAAGATATAGATTTTGAAACATCTTTAATAAAAAAAGCAAATGAGCTTTATGGTAAAAAAACACTCAAACCATTAGAGATGGCAAACACTAATGAGATGCATCTTGAGGGTGCGAGCCAGGACTCAAATAGAGGCGGAACTATCTACTTAAGAGATGGACATTTGGCTAGAAATGATGGAAATACAGTAGATTTAGATGTGGAAACAACAGAGATGAGTAAAAATGCGATCATGATAGATGCTTTAACTCAAAGTTTGAAAAAACATTCAGCTATTTTTAGAAGCGTGATAGATGCTTCAAGTAAAATTTAAGGATAGAAAGTGGCTTATTTAAGTGATTTTGACATAAGTGGGTATGGGCTATCGGCGCAGCGCTTTAGGATGAATACAATTAGCTCCAATATTGCTAATGCAAACACTACGCGCACGGCTGAGGGTGGGCCATATAAAAGAAAAGAGGTAGTTTTTAAAGCTATAGAGTTTGATAAAGTTTTAAATGGTCAAATTGAAAAAAATAACAATTTTTTAAGATATGAAAATCCACTAGATGAAGAGCTTTTTGCACAAGATGGAAAACCTGCTATAATGAGCGTTATAGTTGATAAGGTTGTAAGGGATGACACCCCTTTTAAGTTAAAATATGACCCTTCTCATCCAGATGCTGATGCGAAAGGTTATGTAGCTTATCCAAACATAAATCCAGTTATAGAAATGTCTGATTTAATAGAAGCTACAAGAGCTTATCAGGCGAATGTTTCAGCTTTTCAAAGTGCTAAAAGCATTGCACAAAGTGCAATAGATATGTTAAAAGGTTAGAGATGAATAGCATAAATAAAGTTTCAACTTTAGACTTATTAAAAACAAATCAAGATACGAAAAAAAGCCCTATTGACGGTGGGTTTTCTAAGATTTTAGAAAAAACTATCTCTGAGCAAAATGCTGTTCAAAAAAATGCTGACATGGCTTCAGCAGATATTGCTACAGGTGAGGTTAAGGATTTGCATCAAGCTGCCATTGCTATAGGTAAGGCAGAAACAAGCATGAAACTTATGCTTGAGATCCGAAATAAAGCCCTTAGTGCCTATAAAGAGATAACTAGAACACAGATTTAATGAAACAAGAGAGCGCTGATAAAAAAAAGGCGAAAATTCTTCTGCTCTTTGCATTAATTACGATAGCTTTTGTAATTTTTGTAGCGATTTTACTCTACTGGGCCCAAATAGATAGAAAACTTCCAAGACTTCAAACTAGCGAATCTTCCACAGCTTTAAGAGGAGATATTATTAGCAGTGATGGTTTTACCATAGCAAGAAGTCAAAAACTATATAAAGCCATGGTAGATACTAGAAATATCAATAAAGATAAGAAAGATATATTTGTAAAACTATATTCATTATATAGCAAAGATGATCCTAAAAGGGTTGAAAATTTAATCACAAAATATAGTGGAAATGTAGTTCTTTCATATCAAATTAATTCTAAAGAGGCAAAACATTTAGAGGAGTTAGCTAGTAATTTAATAAGACTTGGAGTTTTTGTCTCATTTGAAGATCCAAAGAGTGGACTAGCATACTTAAGAGGACTTAGCATAGTTGAAAGTGGTGAGAGTAGAACCTATCCATATAAAGATCTTCTTTCGCCAATTGTTGGGTATGTAAAAAAGATTGAAGAGGGGAATATCACCAAGGTTGAGGGAGTTAAAGGGGTAGAGAGATACTATCAAGATTACTTTAAACCCATACAAGATTCACTTCTTATCGCTCCAAGAGATGTTGCAAATAGTTCTATTTTAAATAGATACTCTAAGGTTAAAAGACGAATAGATGGCTATAGCGCAGAGCTTAGTGTCTCTTTAAAACTTCAAAAAATGGTAGAAAAAACCATAGATAATTATGCAAAAGAATTAAATGCTAAAGAGATTATAGTAGGAGTGATGGATGCTAAAAGCTCACAAATGCTACTTTTAGCAAGCAGTAGAAGGTTTAATCCAAATAAGATTGAAAGAAGAGACTACCCTTCATTAAATGCTTCAGCAACAGAGTATGTTTTTGAGCCTGGCTCAGTTATGAAAACCATAATGTTTTCACTTTTATTAAAAGAGGGGCAGGTTAATCCATATGATTTGATTAGGACTTATGGAGGAGAGTATAAGCTTGGAAAACATACTATTAAAGATACTAGAAAACTTGAAGAGTGGATAAGTGCTGAGGATGCCATAGCGTATTCATCAAATGTTGGATCAGCCCAACTAGCTCAAAAATTAGACTCAATAGCTTTTTATCAAGGATTAAAAGATTTTGGATTTGCCTCAAAAAGCGGGATTGAGCTCCCATATGAAAATGTTGGAAATATACCATCTTTGCAAAGATTTAACTCTGAGATTTATAAAGCAACTGTTGGGTATGGGTATGGGATGCGGGCAAATTTCATGCAAATATTAAAAGCTTATAATGTTTTTAACAATAACGGAAGATTAGTTCAACCAAAGTTAGTTAAAAACTTCATCGGCAATGATGGGCAAAAACATCAGTTTGAACAAGAAGAGCCAAAGCAAGTTATCACCCCAGCTATCGCAAAAAGAGTAAAAAGAGTTTTAATAAAAGCTGTTCAAAAAGGGACTGGAAAAAATGCCTATGTAGAAGGGCTTGAGATAGGTGGCAAAACTGGAACTGCTCACATTGCCAAGGATGGCGGATATGCAAATATATATAATGGATCGTTTTTTGGTTTTGTAAATGATGGAAAGTCTAGTTATACAATAGGAGTTTTATCAAGAGAGCCAAAAAAAGCATATCACTATTTTGGTTCTCAAAGTGCAGCTCCAATCTTTAAAGAAGTTGTAAATATTTTAGTAGAAGAGGGGTATTTAACCCCACAAAAAAATTAAACTATCCTTGAAGTAGTGAGTTAAGAGGACTTTTATTATCCTCTAGTTGCGCTCTTGCTTCCATTTCATCTTTTAACTGTTCCATAAAAGATTTCAACATTTCTTCAAGAATATTAAGAGCCTTTACTCGCTCCTCGCCCTCTAATGGCGGGATAGTTCCCTCATCTAATCCTAAAGCTTTTTCAAACTCTTTTCTCTTCTCTTCAATCAATTTTTCTATCTTTTCTAAATTAAATTGTTGGTAAAAAAGAACAGCTCCAAGAGTTGATAATCTCTCTTTAAAAAGATCAACCTCGCTAACTTCTTTTTCAACATCTCCTTTTTGGGATTTGATGTTATTTAGCATCTCTTTTTCTAATTGTGCTGCAAACTCATCTGTCTTAGGCTGCGCATTTTTTGCAGCAGTAATTAGCGTTTGAGCAATTTCGCTATTTGAAACTCTCATCTTATCTCCTTTGCTTTTTTAAAAACAAGCAAAAGGCATTCCTAAGATATTAAATTAGCTAAAAATTTTACAAATAGATTTGAGTCATTTGGACATTTGGCCACTAAATACTCATTTACTCCAATCTCTTTGGCAACTTCTTTATACTCAATGCTTAATTCATATTCTGTTTCGGAGTTATCAATCGTAAATGAGAGGGGGACTATCAAGAGATTTTTATCTTTTTTATCTTTTAATACCTCTGCAAGCTCTGGCTCAAGCCACTTTACTGGCCCAAGTTTTGATTGATAGGCTATGGAGCTTGATGCAAAAGTTAAATCATTTTCTTTAAGTAAAGTGTTTAAAATCTCTACATGTTTAGTAACTTCTTCTTCATATGGATCACCCGCATCAACTATTTTTTGTGGCAGTGAGTGGGCTGAGTATATTAAATGAAACTCTTTTGAGTTTTTATCATCTAGTGCCTCTTTAATGGTTTTAATGAGAGATTCATTATAGAGTTTATCTTCATAAAATCTATAAACTATATCTATTTTATGAAAATAGTGTTTTGCCTCTTTTAAAAAATCTTCAATGGAAGATTTGGTAGTTGTAGTTGAGTATTGAGGATAAAGTGGGATTAAAATTAACTCTTTAACCCCTTTTTCTCTAAGTTTACTAATGGCTTCTTTTGCAAAAGGAGGAGTATATCTCATTGCAAAAACTACTTCACTATTTGTAAGATTTTTAAGTTTTTCTTGAAGCTTAAAAGTGTAGTCAACTAAAGGAGATTTACCACCTAGTGTTTCATAATTATGTGTTGCCTCTTTTTTTCTACTTAAGGTGATAATTTTTGCAATAAAACTTCTAAGTAAGCTACTTTTAATAGTTAAAATATTTTCATCATTAAACATATTTGTTAAAAATAGTTCTACCTCATTTAAATTGTTTGGCCCACCCATATTAAGAAGCACTACACCCCTACTCATCTTTAACTCCACTTGAAATTTCTAAAGTGATTATGCTATCTTCAACCTTACTTAAATCTCCCATTTCACCAGTTTTAATATAGTTTGCAAAAGCCATCAACTCTTTAAAAAGTGGTTCTTCTTTTTCAACTAAGCAGTTTCTAACTACATATGAAAAGTTTTTTTGATATGAAGAGTATTCAACTAAAGATTGAGACATCAAATCAGCCTCATAATACCCCTCTTTAGTTGCAACTTCTATGGTTCTTTTTCTAAATGGAGTTAGCCAATTTGTTGTTATGCTTGCAACTATTTCACTCTCAAGTTGGAAAGAAAGAATCGCATTATCTTCATGATTGTTATGAATTTTGCGAGATTTAAAAATAGCTTGCTTTTTAATTTCACAACTTGAGATAAATCTAATTAAATCAATATCATGAACAGCTAAATCAGTTAAAACTCCAACATCAGATATCCTAGGAGGGAAGGGCCCAACTCTAGTAATATCAATGCTGTAAATCTCTTTATCTTTTAACTCATTTTTCAAAGCTTTAACTACTGGATTAAATCTTTCAATATACCCCACGCACACTTTTGCGCCCACTTCTTTGGCTTTATTTAAAATCTCTTTACCCTCTTTTGCATTTGAAGCAACTGGTTTTTCAATGAAGAGATCTTTTCCTTTTTCTAAGAATTTAAGCGCAATCTCTTTGTGTAAAAAGGTTGGAACAACTATTAAGGCAGCATCAAAATCCACCTCTTTTATAAGCTTATCTACATCTTGATATAGTGGCTCTTTAAAACCATTTTGAGGAGATACATCGCAAAGCGCGACTAACTCTACATTTGGGATAGTTTTTAAAACACGGTAGTGATTTTTCCCCATAGAGCCAAGCCCTACAAGGACAACTCTAATCATAAAACTTCCTTTAATGAAGCTATGATTTGCTCTTGATCCTCTTTTTTTAGATATGGACTCATTGGAAGACTCAAAATTTCGCTAGAAATTTGCTCACTTACTGGAAAATCTCCCTTTTTATACCCCAAATAAAAAAATGCAGGTTGCAAATGAAGAGGAATTGGGTAGTGAATGGCAGTTGGTATCTTCTTTTCATTTAAGTGCTTAATCACTCTATCTCTATCTTTAACTCTAATGGAATACTGTGCATATACGGAGGTTTTATGCTCATTTACTTTAGGCGTAATACAAAGAGCGCTCAGTGCTTTATCATATCTTTTAGCTACTTCATTTCGCTTTTTAAGCTCCTTTTTGAAACGCTTTAGTTTTACATTTAAAATGGCTGCTTGAATGGTGTCTAATCTTCCATTAATGCCAATATATTCATGCTTATATCTACTCTCTTGCCCATGATTTAATAGCATTTTGATTTTTTTAGCAAGCTTATCATCATTTAAAAGCAAAGCTCCTCCATCCCCATAGCACCCAAGAGGCTTTGAGGGAAAGAAACTTGTACATCCAATGGTAGATAAAGATAGGCTTTTTTTACCCTTATATTCTGCACCAAAACTTTGCGCCCCATCTTCAATTACTGGGATAGATTTTTTATCTGCTATCTCATTTATCTCATCCATATCTGCGCATTGACCATATAGTGAAACAGGCATTATAGCCTTTGTTTTAGGTGTTATGGCTCTTTTTAATTTGTTTGGATCTAAAGTATAATCATCTTCTTTAATATCTACAAAAACAGGTTTTGCTTTTAAAAATGAGATAACTTCTGCTGAGGCTATGAAGGTAAAAGGGGTTGTGATTATCTCATCTTCTGGTCTAACATCTAAAGCCATCAAAGAGAGTAAAAGCGCATCAGTTCCGCTTGAGCAAGCTATTGCATGTTTTGTATCACAATATTTTGCAAGAGCATTTTCTAAAACTCCAATCTCTTTTCCCATGATAAACTCAGTAGAGTTTAAAACTGATTCAATTGCCTTTAAAAACTCATCTTTATCATTTAAGTAGGGAGTTTTCAAGTCGATAAATGGCATATTCATAAAAAGCCTTTGGTTGTTTTGTGAGAAAACGCATTATACTCTTTAGATGCTTTTAGGTTGATAAAGCTTTTTTGATAGAGAAATTTAAACCTATATTGGCTAAAATGATAAGAATTTTTACACAAGAGGAAGCTAAAATATGGACATTAGGGCTGAGTTTATTAAGTTTTTTGAAAAAAAAGGACATAAGTTTGTGCCAAGCGCACCCTTAGTCCCTGAAGATGCTAGTTTGCTTTTTACAAATGCGGGAATGGTTCCATTTAAAACTATTTTTACAGGTGAAGTTCCAATCCCAAATCCTCCACGAGCTGTTAGCTGTCAAACCTGTATTAGAGCAGGCGGAAAACACAATGATTTAGACAATGTTGGCTACACAGCAAGACACCATACTTTTTTTGAAATGCTTGGTAATTTTTCATTTGGGGATTACTTTAAAGAAGACGCCATTGCCTATGCTTGGGAGTTTATCACTGAGGTTGTGAAACTTCCTAAAGAAAAACTCTGGGTTACCATTCATGATAGTGATGATGAGGCGGAAGAGATTTGGCAAAAACATATCTCAAAAGATAGAATTTTAAGATTTGGAGATGAGGATAACTTTTGGCAAATGGGAGATACAGGGCCTTGCGGACCTTGTAGTGAGATATTTATAGACCAAGGTAAGGAGCATTTTAACTCCCCTGAGGATAGACTTGGCGGGGATGGAGATAGATTTTTAGAGATTTGGAATTTAGTTTTTATGCAGTATGAAAGATCTAGTGATGGTACTTTAACTCCTTTGCCAAAGCCATCGATTGATACAGGAATGGGGCTTGAGAGGATGGTTGCAGTAAAGGAGGGAAAATTTAGCAATTATGATAGCTCTTTATTTATGCCCTTAATCAATGAAGTTGCAAAGATTTGCAATAAGCCTTATGAGTATGAGAGTGGCGCAAGTTATAGAGTGATAGCAGATCATGTTAGGGCGAGCGCTTTTTTACTAGCCCAAGGGGTTAATTTTGACAAAGAAGGCAGAGGGTATGTTCTTAGAAGAATCCTAAGAAGAGCCATTAGACATGGATATTTGCTTGGAATTAGTGAGCCATTTATCTATAAACTCTTAGATCCACTTTGTGATTTAATGGGTGGGCATTATGAATATTTGGTAGAGAAAAAAGAGATTATAGCCCAGCAAATCGAGCTTGAAGAGGAGAGATTTTTATCTACGATAGCTTTAGGATTAGAGCTTTTTCAAGAAGAGTTAAAAAATAGCAAAGAGTATTTTAGTGCTGATATAGCTTTTAAACTTTATGACACTTTTGGATTTCCACTTGATTTAACTGTAGATATGCTTAGAGAAAAAGGCTTGAAAGTTGATATAGAGCGCTTTACTGAGCTTATGCAAGAGCAAAAAGATAGAGCTAAAGCTTCATGGAAAGGGAGTGGAGACAAGCTAGCTCAAGGGGAGTTTAAGCCACTTTTAGAAGAGTTTGGTGCAAATACTTTTGTGGGATATGAAAGACTTGAAGAGGATACAAAAATTTTAGCCTTAATGGATGAGGATTTTAAAATTACTGATAGTTTAAAAAAAGGCGAGAGTGGATGGGTGTTTTTAGAAAGTACTCCATTTTATGCACAAAGCGGTGGGCAGTGTGGAGATAGTGGTGAGCTTGAGGGTTTAGCCAAAGTTGAAGACACAAGGCCTTTTTTTGGATTAAACCTCTCACTTGTAAAAGCGTACAAAAACTTAGAAAAAGGGATGAGAGTAAGGGCAAATGTTAGTAGTGATAGAGAAGAGATTATAAAACACCACTCCGCTACTCATTTAATGCACGCAGCGCTTAAAAAAATTTTAGGAGATCATGTATCTCAAGCTGGCTCTTTAGTTGAAGCTTCAAGGCTTCGCTTTGACTTTTCTCATCCAAAAGCATTAACTAATGAAGAGATTAAAGAGGTTGAAAGAGTTGTAAATGAGTATATATTTAGTGCTTTTAGCAATAAAACTGAACATATGCCACTAAAAGAGGCTAAAAAAAGCGGAGCAGTTGCGCTTTTTGGTGAAAAGTATGATGAGAATGTAAGAGTCGTTAGCTTTGGAGGTGCTAGTAAGGAGCTTTGTGGGGGAGTCCATGTAAAAAATAGTGCAGAAATAGGCTTGTTTTTTATAGTAAAAGAGTCAGGTGTTAGTGCTGGGGTTAGAAGAGTTGAAGCAGTTTGTGGAAGAAGTGCTTTAAAGCTTGCAAAATCATGGCAAGATGAAGTGGCCTTGGCTTTAAATGAGTTAAAATCACAAAGCTTAAACCTTGGCATAAATAGATTAAAAGATGAAAATAGAGCCTTAAAAAAAGAGATAGAAACTTTACAAAAAAGTAAACAATCTCCACTTAAAAGTGAGAATTTTAAAGGAGTTGAGCTCATTATTGATGAGGTAGAGGCTGGAGACATTAAGCAAATTATAGATGAGGTTAAAAACCAAAAACAAAGTGTTGCTATTTTACTGTTTCAAAAAAAAGATGATAAAGTTTTAATTGCTGCTGGGGTTAAAAATGCACCAATAAAAGCTGGAAGTTGGATCAAAGAGATAGCTCCAAAAGTTGGAGGCGGAGGTGGCGGAAGAGATGATTTTGCTCAAGCAGGAGGTAAAAATCCAGCTGGCATTAAGGATGCAAAAATTGCAGCAAAAGAGTATGTTAAGAGTGTATTGGAGGTATGATGCGCGAACTTTTAATTGAAATTTTTGGGAATTTTACTAGGCTTATAATTTTACTTCATATAGTTTCTGCTACATTGTTAATTGGTGGGCTTTTTGTTTTAAGAGTAGTGGCGGCTCCCGTTTTAAAAAGAATTAAAGATGACAAAGATAGGGTAGAGAAGTCTCTTTTTCTAATGAAACGCTTTGGTATTTTTGTACTACCAGTTATGTTGGTGCTTATTTTAGCTTCAGTTTTTATGAATGTAGGACTTGGTTTTAAATATGGAAATCCAACTATGTATATCTTAGTTCATACAAAAGAAGCTATTTGGACTTTTATTGCATTTAATTTTATATATATGATTTTTAAGTATAAAAATGCAAAAAAAGCATACAGTGAAGGGGAGTGGGTAGAGGCGGAGGAGAATATAGTTTTAATGATAAATTATCTAATCCCATTAAACTTTGTATTAGGGTTTATAGCTACATATTTAGGGATTATTTTAAGAGGATATTGATGTTAATTTTAGCTTCAAACTCAGCAACAAGAGCCCAAATTTTGAATGAAAATGGTATTAGTTTCATTCAAAAAAATATAGATTTTAATGAAAGGCAAGTTAAGTTCTCTTTGCCAAAAGAGTATGTTTATAGCGTAACAAAAGGAAAATATGAGCACTTTTTAAGTACTCATGGAGATAAAGATCCATTTGTTTGCGCTGATACTATAGTTGTTTGCAAAGAAGAGATTTTACAAAAAGCTAAAGATAAGAATGAAGCTAAAAAGATGCTTTTAAAACAAAGTGGCTCAAAAGTAAAGATCATTACATGTATGATTTACCACTCAAAAAACCTTCATTTAGAGGATTTAAGCGTTACAACTTACCAGTTTAAGCCATTTGACATGAATAGATTAGAAGAGTATTTAAACTCCAACAAATGGGAAGGAAAGGCTGGAGCTTGCATGGTTGAGGATTTTTGTAAAGAGTATATTTTAACTACAAATGGATTAAAAAGTACAGCTAGAGGGCTTAGTGTAGAAAAACTTATTCCATTTTTAGGAAATTTATGAGTTTGGAGTGTAAAAAAGTCTTCATTAAGAATAAGGATAGAGTTTTAGTTGATATATGTTTTAAAATAGAGAAAAGTTTGGCTTTAGTTGGAGAGAGCGGTAGTGGGAAAAGCTTAACTCTTAAGGCTCTTCTTGGGCTAATTCCATCAAGTTTGCATTATGAAGTGGATTGTAGCGCGCCTTTTGAGTTAAAAAGAGGAGAGAGCGTCTCATTTGTACCTCAAAACCCTTTTACTGCGCTTTCACCTTTAACTAAGATAAAAGATCAATTTTTTCACAATGAGGCAGGTGAGTTTTTAAAAATGGTAAAGCTTGATAGTGAAATTTTAAAAAGATTTCCACCAGAACTTAGTGGCGGACAGCTACAAAGAGCGGTGATAGCAATGGCTATTTCAACAGATCCAAAACTGATTTTACTAGATGAGCCAACTACTGCGCTTGATTTAAAAACTACAAAATCTATTTTAAAACTTTTAAAAAATTTGCAAAATGAGTTAAATTTTTCTATGCTATTTGTAACTCATGATATAGACTCAGCAAAGGAGTTGTGCGAGGATATAGTGGTGCTAAAAAATGGAAAAGTAGTTGAAGAGGGCAAAATGCAAGAGGTTTTAAAAAAGCCTAAAAACCCATATACAAAAGCCTTAATTGAGGCAGGATTTTCAAATAAAGAGTTTAGAAAATGAGATATCTTTTTGTTTTTTTTACCATTAGTGTCATTTTTGTAGTTGGTGGATTTATATATATCTACTCTCAAATTAGATTTGATGCTTACTCAATAATAGATTATAAACCAAAACTTACTACCCAATTTTTTGACAGAAATGGAAAATTAGTTGCAAACTTATTTGATGGAGAGCATAGGCTCTATACAACTTATGAAGAGATTCCACCAAGAGTGATTGAAGCGCTAGTTGCCATTGAGGATACATCTTTTTTTGAGCATAGTGGGATAAATATTGAGGCAATTTTTAGGGCAATCATTAAAGATATTAAAGCTATGAGTTTAGTTGAGGGGGCTAGTACCATAACCCAGCAGCTTATAAAAAATGTTGTATTAACTAGAGAAAAAACGGTAAAAAGAAAGTTAAATGAAGCGGTATTGGCTTTAAAAATTGAAAATGAGTTGACAAAAGAGGAGATTTTACAAAGATATTTAACTCATGTATATTTAGGACATGGATATTATGGCATTAAAAGCGCCGCGATGGGTTATTTTAATAAAAAACTAAATGAGTTAACACTAAAAGAGAGTGCACTTTTAGTTGGTCTTGCAAAAGCCCCAAGTAGCTATGATCCTACAAGAAATTTTGATTTAGCGCTAGCTAGAAGCCATCAAGTGCTCTCAAGAATGAGAAGCTTAGGATGGATTAGCGAAGATGAGTATATAAGCGCGCTAAATGAAGAGCTTTTAGTGTTTGATGAATCTTTAACACAAAATAGAGCACCCTATGTCATAGATGAAGCGATTAGGCAGCTTAATAAAAGTATTGATAATTTAAAAACAGGTGGATATAGCGTACATTTAACTATCGATCTTTTAATGCAACAAATTGGACATGAGGCGGTAAATAAAGGGATAGATGGGATTAAAAGTAGAGATAAAGAGGCAGATGAGACTAAGCTAAATGGTGCTTTAATTGCCATGAAGGCTAATAGTGGAGAAGTTTTAGCTTTGGTTGGCGGGGCTGATTATAGTAAGAGTAATTTTAACCGAACAGTTCAAAGCAAAAGACAGCCAGGAAGTAGTTTTAAACCTTTTTTGTACCAATCCGCACTAGATATGGGCTACTCTCCATATAGTTTAATTCCAGATATTTCAAGGGTTTACACCAACTCTAAAGATGAAGATGATAGCTGGAAACCAAAAAACTACTCAGAAGGTTTTGATGGATTAGTTACCTTAAAAGATGCCCTTACTCACTCAAGAAACCTAGCTACTATTAATTTGCTTTCATCTTTAGGGTTAGAGACTATGCATAAAAAACTATCTGATTTAGGTTTTAAAAATCTCCCACATGATTTAACCATAGCGCTTGGTTCATTTGGGGTTTCGCTTTGGGATTATGCAAAATTTTACTCCATTTTCCCAAATGAAGGGACTATGGTTGAGCCTATTTTGGTATCAAAAATTGTTGATAGATATGGGTATGAGAAGAGTTTTGAGAGTAAAAAGAGATTTTTTACAAATAAAGAGCAGAGTTTTTTGATTGTTGATATTTTAAGAGCTGTTGTGAAAAATGGAACAGGAAGAAGAGCGAGAGTTGAGGGGTTAGAGATAGCAGGAAAAACTGGAACAACAAACAATAATGTCGATGCGTGGTTTTGTGGTTTTTCCCCTGAAGTAGAAGTTTTGCTTTGGTTTGGAAATGATGATAATACTCCTATGTCAAGGTTTGAAACAGGTGGAGTAACAGCAGCTCCACCTTTTGCATACTTCATGAGTGAATATTTAAAAGAGTATCCTCAAACTAAAAGAACTTTTGTAAAACCAGATGGTGTAAAAAGCATCATTAATGATAAAGTAGAGATGTTTTATACCCCAACTTCACCTTTGCCACCAACTTCCACTCAAGGTACTAATTCACTAGAAGAGGGTGGGATGATTTTTTAAGCCTTAATCCCATGAGTAAAGCAAGCTAGAGTCTCTTCAAGTATCTTTGGATCATCACATTGGATTAAAAGCATGTCATCTTTTTCAAATATGGTAGATCCTGTTGGCTTAGTGTATTCATTATCTCTTTTTATAAGTAGTACTAAAAATTCACTAGGCAGGGCTAGTTCAGCTAAGCTTTTACCAACAATATATGAGCTTTCATCCAAATAGTGCTGCTTTAAGCTTTGAGGTATTAGTGGTGAACTTGGTGGTGGAGTTTTTTTAGTTACAATTGGGGCAGTTACCTTTAAGTATTTAGCAAAAGGAGCTAATGAAGTTCCTTGAATGAGGATTGAAAATAAAACTATAAAAAATACAACATTAAAGATTAAAGCTGCATTTCCTATTTGATAAATAAAAGGATATGTAGCTAATATGATTGGTACCGCGCCTCTTAGTCCAACCCACGAGATAAAAATTTTCTCTTTTAAATCTACTTTATTAAATATTAAAGCTGCAAAGACACTAATTGGTCTTGCTATTATCATTAGCCATAAAGCTATGGCAAGTGCTGGAAGAGCAGTATGTGGAAGCTCTGATGGAAAGACTAAAAGTCCTAAAGTTACAAATACAAAAATCTGCATAAGCCAAGCAAGCCCATCATGAAAACCAATTAAGTTTTTCTTATGCACAAACTCCCTAGCATTTATGCAAATACCAGCTATATAAACGGCAAGATAGCCATTTCCTCCAAGATAGGTAGATGCTCCAAAAATTAACCAAACCCAAGCGATACTAAATACAACATAAAGGCCATAGTGAGCTAAATGCAATCTATTAAAAATTGAGGGCATTAAGATGCCAAGTAAGTATCCTAAAGCTCCGCCAATTGTAAATTGTAAGAAGAAGTCTATAAGCCATTTTGAAAGAGGTGCAGCTTCTGGCATAGTGATAAATTGCAAAACAGCTACTGTTAAAAATATAGCCATAGGGTCATTACTTCCAGATTCTAGCTCTAAAAGAGATCTTAGTTTTGGGTGAACATTAACTCCCCTAGCTCTAAAAATGGCAAATACCGCAGCAGCGTCAGTTGATGAGACAATAGCTCCTATTAAAAGTGAATCATAAAGAGGAACTGATAGAATATAGTAAGCAAACCCAGCAGTTATAATTGCGGTGAAAAATACACCAACTGTGGCAAGTATGAGTCCTTCTTTAAGTACAGGTTTTATGGATTTCCATAAAGTATCAAGCCCGCCAGTAAAAAGAATGAAAACTAAGGCAATAGTGCCAATGGTTTGAGCAAGATTTGGATCATCAAAGCTAATGCCCAAAATCCCATCAGATCCAGCTAGCATCCCAATGACTAAAAAGCCAACCAAAACTGGTATGCCAAACCTTTCAGAAAGTTTGCTTGCAAAAACACTAAGTATCATAATAAAAGCAGCAAAAACAGCATAAAGTTCTATCTGTAAATTCACAAATCCCCTTTTTAAAAAAGAAATTTTACCACAACAAAGTTTAAAAAAAGGATGGATAAGAGCTATCTTTCAAGCTCTTATGAAGATTTTAGCACGAATAGGTAGTTTTAAATTCAAATGCAGTAGGTCTTGACTCATATGGCCAAACTTGAGTTTTAAACTTTAAGTCGCTATAAGATTTTAAAAGATCTTTACTCATTGAAGGTGCAAGATAAGCATCATCTCTAATGAGTGCTTCAAGTGAGCCTCTTAAGGTATGAGGAAGTTGGTTTATCCCTTTTTCCCTAATCTCATCTAAGCTTAATTTAAACAAATTCTCATCCATTGGGCCTGCTGGAATAGTTTCATTTTTAATCCCATCAAGTCCAGCTAAAAGCATTGCGCTAAGAGCTAAATATGGATTTGCAGTTGAGTCTGGAAAGCGAATTTCAATTCTAGTTGATTTCTCATCTCCTCCATAAGGTATCCTACAAGAAGCTGATCTATTTTCTGAAGAGTAAGTTAAGATGGAAGGAGCTTCAAAACCAGGAACTAATCTTTTGTATGAGTTAGTTGAAGCGTTTGTAAAAGCTGCTAAGCTTCTAGCATGAGCTAAAATGCCGCCTATATAATATTTTGCTACATCACTTAAGTTTCCATATTCATCTTTTTTAAAAAATAGATTTACCCCATCTTTCCAAATGGATTGATGAAGGTGCATCCCGCTTCCATTATCTTGATGAAGTGGTTTTGGCATGAAAGTAGCTGTTTTTCCATTTAGATGAGCTACCATTTTGACTACATATTTATATTTTTGAACATTATCAGCTGCTTTTACTAAAGATGCAAATTTAACTCCAACCTCTCCTTGCGCTTGGGCTATTTCATGGTGAGCTAAGGTTGCTTCAATGCCAATTTGCTCTAACACTTGTACTATTTCAGCTCTAATATCAACCATGGAGTCAACTGGCTGAACAGGAAAATATCCACCTTTTGTTCCAGGCCTATGTCCAGTGTTATATCCATCTTCATACTTTGTCTCTTCATTCCAATCACCCTCTTCAGAGTCAATTTTATAAAATGAGTGATTTTTAGAATCTTTAATTCTCACATCATCAAAGATGAAAAATTCATTCTCTGCTCCAAAATAAATCTCATCTCCAATGCCAGATTCTATTAAATGTCTATATGTTTTTTTAGCGATACTTCGCGGACATTTTTCATACATTTGTCCTTTGTAAATATCATAAACATCACAAAAAACTACTATGGTAGAATCAGCTGTAAAAGGATCTAAAAAGGCTGATGAGGCTTCAGGTAAAAGAATCATGTCTGATTTGTCTATGGTTTGCCAACCTTTAAAAGCAGATCCATCAAACGGAACTCCTTTTTTAAAAGTATCTTTATTTACCGCTTTAATATTGTAAGTAATATGGTGCCAAGTTCCAATTAAATCAGTAAATCTAAAATCTACAAATCTAACTTCATTATCATCACAATAACTAAAAAACTCCTCTTCATTTTTCACAAAGTGTCCCATTAATCGCTCCTAATTCTTTAAATCTTTTGAATTGTATCAAAATAAATATTTCAAAATTCTATAAATGTTCTATCTCTTTTTCTAAATAGTGCGCATTTGCTATATCCAAAATCTTTTGCTACTAAAATAGCTTTCTTATCTCCAAAACCAACCTGTTCTGGCTTATGAGCATCTGAACCAAAGGTTATGGGAATATCCCTATTTGCCAACTCTTCAATCAAAAGATCGCTTGGGTACTGCTCTTTTATGGGTTTTCTATACCCAGCACTATTTATCTCAACTACAATATCAGCCTTTTTTATCTCATCAAGCGCCTCTTTGGCTATAACTCTAATATCTTTTTTAGGTAAAAATTTAAACACTTTTATTAAATCTAAATGTCCAACTATGTCAAAAAGCCCACTTTTAGCTAAGTTTGTTATGGCTAAAAAGTAATCTTCCCAAATTTTATCTATGTCTTGATGTTGGTATTTATCTATAAACTCAGGATTATCAAAGCCCCAACTATTTAAAAAATGCACTGAGCCAATCAAGTAGTCACACTCTCTTTTTAAAACCCTATCATCCATATATCTATCTAAAAAATCAACCTCATATCCTAAAAAAACCTCTATCTCATCTTCATAAGCAAGCTTTGCTTCTTCCACCATCGCTTCATATATATCCATTTGATCAAATCTCATCCTATATTTTGGATCAAAATCCATTGGAGCGTGATCAGAAAAACCAAAATATTTGCATCCTGATTTTATGGCTGCTTCTACATACTGCATTGGTGTTCCTGTTGCGTGATTACAAAGTGGGGTGTGATTATGCAGATCAACTAACACTATACCTCCTTTTAAGCGTATATATACTTATGATTTAATCTTTAATTATATGTAACTTTACTATAATAACTCTTCATTGTCACTCATTTTAGGAGATATTTATGACTCAAGAAGAATTAGATGCGCTAATGGCTGGAGGATTGGATAGTTTAGAAGAAGAGCCAGCCCCAAAGATAGAAGAGGAGCCAGAGGAAGAAGAGATTAGCAATAGAGGTTACAGAGTAACTTCTCAATCATCTTGGCCGCCACCACCACCAACAGATGACCATAAAATGGTTCACCAACTAGATGATGTAACTAGGGATTCTGAACTTAAAGCAACAGAAGTTTTTGACAAACTAGAGTCAATTAATGAAACCTTTGTTTTAATTGAAGATAAGTGTGCCAAAGTTTTAGATTTAACTAATAGCAATATAGATCTTTTTGCAAATCTAGTAGAAAAATTTCCAAATGTTGATAGTTTTCAAAAAGCGCTTGAAGAGAATAAAAACTTAAAAGAGAGTATTGATGAAATTATTTTAAATGCGCAAAACGGTGAAGATGACATAATGATGACTATGGATATTATGCAGTATCAAGATATTCATAGGCAAAAAATCGAAAGAGTTATAAATGTAATGAGAGCTCTTTCAAAATATATGAGCAGTCTATTTGAAGGTAAAATCGAAGATGCAAAAAGAGTTAGTTCTGCTGTTCACATTCAAGGTGATAGCACGACTGAAGATATTGTAACAAATGAAGATATTGAAGCTTTAATTGAGTCGTTGGGAAAAAAATAGTTGAAAAAACCTGAACTGCTCAGTCCAGCGGGCAATATAGAGAAGTTAAAATTAGCCATAAATTATGGGGCTGACGCGGTATATGCTGGAGTTAGCCATTTTTCTTTAAGAATAAGATCAGGAAAAGAGTTTACATATGAAAGCTTCAAAGAGGCGGTTGATTACACGCACTCATTTGACAAAAAAATATATGCAACCATAAATGGTTTTCCATTTAATAACCAAATCCCTCTTTTAAAAAAACATATTGAAAAGATGGCAGATTTAAATCCAGATGCTTTCATAGTAGCCACTCCTGGGGTGATTTCGCTTTGCAAAGAGATAGCCCCACAAATACCTTTGCATCTTTCAACTCAAGCAAATGTACTTAACTTTCTTGATGCAAAAGTTTATCATGAGATGGGAGTTAAGAGGATAGTTGCAGCAAGAGAGATGAGCTTGAAAGATTTAGTTGAGATTAAAAAAGAGGTTCCAGATTTGGAACTTGAAGTTTTTGTACATGGCTCAATGTGTTTTGCATATAGTGGAAGATGTCTTATAAGCTCAGTTCAAAGCGGAAGAGTTCCAAATAGAGGAAGTTGCGCAAATGATTGCAGGTTTGCCTACACTTTATATGCTAAAAATGAAGAGTCAAACACTCTTTTTAAGATAGAAGAAGATGAAGAGGGGACTCACATAATGAATGCAAAAGATTTAAATCTCTCCTCTTATGTAAAAGATATTATTGAAAGCGGTGCAGTTGATGCACTGAAAATTGAAGGAAGAACGAAAAGTCCATACTATGTTGCGCTAACAGCTAAAACATACAAAAGAGCGATTGAAGATACCTTAAATGGAGAGTTTGACGAAGATTTTTATCAAAAAGAGTTAAGCACAACTATAAATCGTGGTTTTAGCAAGGGGTATTTAGTGCAAAGACCTCACGATAGGCTTGACACTCAAAATTTAAAAAATATAGAAGAGGGTGGACTTAAAAGAGTTCATGGGATAGTAGATGAGAGTGGAGAGTTTTTTTATGCAAAAAACAAAGTTGCACCAGAGCACTGGTACGAGGTAGTTTTGCCAAAAGATAGTTTTGAAGTTAAAGAAAAGTTTAGTGAAATTGGAGAGGTTAAAAAGGGAAATGGAGTGCTGTTTTTACTTTTTAAAAAGATTAAAACAAAGAGTGGAAAAGAGTTAGAAGCAGTTCATAGCGGAAATACAAATGAAATTTGCTTACCTTGCAAGTTGCCACCATTTTCATTTTTAAGAGATTAAAGGAGTGTTATGAGTTTTGTATCTATTATAATGGGAAGCAAGAGTGATTATGAAGTTATGAGTGAGTGCGCTAAAACTTTAGAGAAGTTTGGCATAAAATATGAACTCATAGTATCCTCAGCCCATAGAAGTCCAGATAGAACTAAAGAGTATGTTAAAAACGCAGAGTCTAGGGGAGCTAAAGTTTTCATTGCGGCTGCTGGAATGGCTGCTCATTTAGCTGGCGTGGTTGCTTCTTTGACATATAAACCAGTCATTGGTGTACCGATGGATGCAAGTTTGGGTGGATTAGATTCGCTTCTTTCTACTGTACAAATGCCCTCAGGCATGCCAGTAGCTACTGTTGCAATAGGCAAGGCTGGAGCGGTAAATAGTGCAATGCTAGCAGTTCAAATTTTAGCTATCAATGATGAAGGTTTGTCTAAAAAATTAAAAGATGATAAAAGAACAAAAGCAGATAAGGTTGAAGAGGATTCTAGTAAGATAGAGGTGAGGCTTACTTAAGGAGAGATTATGCAAGCTTGGTTAAAAGTGGATGAGTTTTGTAAGTTAGCCCATTTAGATCTTAAAAGTGTAGAGTCTTTAATCAAAAGTGGTGAATTAAAAACAAAAGAGGAAGATGGAGAGCTCTTTGTTGAAACTACTACTAGGGCTCTTGGCATAGTTCCAAAAGGTGGAGATTTAACTAAATCTAACACTCCCTCAGGAGATTTTGTAGAAAAGACAATAGGTACAATTTTAAATCTACATGAAAAAGTTTTAGACGCCAAAGATGAGACTTTAGAAGCCCTAAAGAGTGAAAATCGTTTTTTAAAAGAGGCACTTTTTTCCATGCAAGAGCTTTATGATGAAGATAGAAAAACAGTTGAAACTTTAAGTGAGCAGTTAAAATACGCAAGAGAAGAGATTGAATTTTTAAAGAGAAAATATAAATTGATGTGGAATCAAGCGGTAGAGAATTATAAAAAGGAGAGTTGATGTCTAGTAAAAGAGTAGTTCTTTTTACTGCGCCAAATTGTCATTGGTGCACAAAAGCAAAAGCATTTTTTAAAAAATATGAAATTAAATATAGAACCATCGACATAAGCAAAGATGAAAGAGCTAGAAAAGATTGTGAAAGAAATGGATGCAAAGGAGTTCCTGTAGTGATGATTGGTGGGAGATATATTTGCGGATTTGATGAAGCTAAAATAAGACAAACCATGGGTATAAAAGGATAATTTTTGATAACTTTTTCACAAATGCTTTTAAAGCTTCAAAGTTTTTGGGAGTCTAAGGGTTGCGTGATAGTTCAACCTTATGATTTTCCAGCAGGTGCTGGTACATTTCATCCAGCTACTTTTTTAAGAAGCTTAGGAGATAAGCCGTGGGCAAGTGCGTATGTAGCACCAAGTAGAAGGCCAACAGATGGAAGATATGGGGAGAATCCAAATAGATTAGGAAGCTACTATCAGTTTCAAGTCATCATAAAGCCTAGTCCAGACAATATTCAAGAGCTTTATTTAAAGAGTTTGGAGCATTTAGGACTTAATTTAAAAGAGCATGATGTGCGTTTTGTGGAGGATAATTGGGAGTCGCCAACTCTAGGAGCTTGGGGACTTGGATGGGAAGTGTGGCTTGATGGAATGGAAGTTACCCAGTTTACATATTTTCAGCAAGTTGGTGGAGTTCCATGCTCTTTAATTCCAGTTGAGATTACTTATGGGGTTGAAAGACTTGCAATGTATCTTCAAGGAGTGGAGAGTGTATATGATATAGTGTGGAATGAGTATGATGGAAAGCACATTAAATATAGAGATATTCACTATCAAAGCGAGGTTGAGTATAGTAAATATAATTTTGAAGTAGCAACTACAAACTCTCTTTTTGAGCAGTTTGAGTTTGCGCAAAAAGAGTGCTTGAGGGCTTTGGAAGAGAATTTAGCATTGCCAGCATATGATTACTGTTTATTAGCAAGCCATTTTTTTAATGTACTAGATGCTAGAAAAGCTATCTCTGTTACTCAAAGACAAAGCTATATTTTAAAAATTAGAGAACTTGCTAAAGGGTGCGCCTTAGCTTACATTGGAGAGAGATGAAACTTAAAGAGATTTATGAGTATTTAGATAAAATTAGCCCTTTTGAGACGGCAGAACCATGGGATAATTGTGGATTGCAAGTTGGCTCATTTAATGAAGAGATAGAGAGAATTTGCTTAACTTTAGATGTTGATGAAGCTCTTATTAAGAATTTAGAGCCAAAAACATTGATAATTGCCCACCATCCACTAATTTTTAAAGGGTTAAGTAGTTTTAATTTAAATCTATACCCTTCAAATCTCATTGCTAAAATGGTAAAAAAAGAGATCTCTTTAGTAGCAATGCACACAAATGCAGATAAGAGCCATTTAAATAGATATGTGTGTGAAGAGGTTTTGGGATTTGAGGTAAAAAGCCAAGAAGATTTCATTATAACTTTTAATTTTGATGGAACTTTAAAAGAGATAGCGCAAATCATAAAAAATAGGCTTAAAATGAAAACCTTAAGAGTTAGTGATGCTGGAGTTAGGATAGAAAAAGTAGCATTAACAACTGGATCTGGCGGAGATCTTATAGGTAAAATAGATGCACAGCTATTTTTAACAGGAGATTTAAAATATCATCAAGCTTTTGAAGCAATAAGCAATAAAATCTCTCTAATTGACATTGGGCACTATGAGAGTGAGCGCTTTTTCCCAGAAGCTTTACTGAAAGATTTGAAAAAATTACCATTAAAAGTTATAATGTCAAATTCTAAAAACCCCTTTAACTACATTTAAAGACCTTAAGAAGGAAAAAATTGATGAATAAATATTTAAACCAATTGATCGAGCTATCTAAGATAGATAAGGAGATTGATAGTTTTGGCCCACGAATTGAGAAGATTGAGCAAGCTTTAACTAAAGCTTTAGAGGAACAAGAAGCAGCGCAAGGCGAGCTAGACAAGGTAGCTGAGCAGGTAAAAGAAGCAAAGTTAAAAAAGAGCCAGCATGAGCTTCAAATAGAAGAGCTTGCTGCAAAAATTGATACTATTGGTAAAAAATCTGCTGCTGTTAAATCTGAAAAAGAGCAAAAAGCACTACAACTTGAAGAGGAGATTTGTAAAGAGCAGTGCGATTTTTCAAATGAAGAGATAGAGAGACTTGAAAGAGTTATTGAATCTAAAAGTGAACAAGAAAAAGAGATAGAAACTTCTTTAAAAAGTGTTCAAACTAAAGTAAATGAGGCTAAAAAAGAGATTGAATCTCAAATGCAAGAGATAGAGAAAGAAAGAGCTATTGTTTTTAAAAAGAAACAAGAGTTAGTTGAAAAAATGAGTCAAAAAATCTTAGCTTTTTATGAAAAAATTAGAAAGTGGGCTAAAAATAGTGCTGTTGTTCCAGTTAAAAAACAGGCTTGCTATGGCTGTTTTATGAGAATAAACGATAAAACTTACTCCGCAGTTATTAAAAGTGAAGATATTATTACTTGCCCACACTGTGGAAGAATTTTATATAAGGAAGCGCAAGAGCCTAAATCTTGAGAACACTTTTTTATTTAGCATACTCTTTTTTGCTTTTTATTGCTTGGGTAGTAATGATCCCATATCTACTCTACCTAAGCCAAAAAGCAAAATACAAAAAAGCTATCCCAGCAAGATTTTTTCTATATAAAAACCCACCTTTTTTACCACAAAAAATCTGGATTCATGCTTGCTCTTTTGGAGAAGTTAGAGCTTTAGAGTTTTTATCTAAAGAGTTAAACACTCCATTAAATATAAGCGTCATAACCCAAACTGGGTTTAATGCAGCGCGTGAATATGCAAAAGAGGTTAGATTTTTACCATTTGAGATATTTTTACCATTTTGGGTTAAAAAACATGATCTTTTAATCGTCATGGAAGCCGAACTTTGGCTAATGCTTTTTTTAACCTCTAAAATTAAAAAGAGTAAAACCGTTTTGCTAAATGGAAGAATTAGCGATAATTCTTACAAGAAGTATTTAAAATGGAGATGGTTTTACGGGTTAATTTTTGAAAATGTAGATATGGTTTTTGCTCAAAGCAAAGAAGATAAAAAAAGATTAGAATCCCTTGGTGCTAAAAATGTAAAAGTTAGTGGAAACATTAAAACTGCAACAACTCCCATGGTAAAAACTAAGCTCTCCAAACCAAAAAACAGAGTTTTAACACTGGCTAGTACTCATGAAAATGAAGAGGAGATGTTGCTTAAAAAGATACTACCAGAGTTTAAAAATGAAAAGATTATCCTAGCTCCAAGACATCCTGAGAGATTTAAAAAAGTTGAAGAATTAGCAAAAAATTTAGCAAAAGAGCATGGTTTAACTTTTGCAAAATTAAGTGAAGCTTCATTGCAAAAGAGTGATATTTTGCTTTGTGATAGGCTTGGGGAGTTAAATAGCATATATGCCATTACCGATATAGCCTTTTTAGGTGGTTCTTTTGTTGAAAATGTGGGCGGACACAACCCTTTAGAGCCAGCTTTTTTTGAAAATGTTATCATTTCTGGAGCTTATTTCTTTAACCAAAAAACGCTCTATGAAAGCGTGGAGAATATATATATTGCAGATATTAATGAAGTTCCTAATCTTTTAAAAAGCGAATTAAAAAGATCAAAAATCTCTAAAATAGAAGCAAAAGAGTTAATAATTAAAGAGTTAAAATCCTTAATGGAGAAGATATGAAATTAGAAAAAGCCTATAAGCTTTTAGCAAATGCTGAAAAGATTTCTAATAGAGCAGCTAAAGAGTTGATTGATAGAGGTGTTGTCTATTCTAGAGGCGAAAAAATTACAGTTGCTAGAGGCGAAATGCCATTAAATGCAAAATTTAAAGTTCTAAAAAGTGATGAAATAGTAAAAATTTATGAAGATAAAAATATGCTAGTTGTAAATAAGCCAGCGTATATTTTAAGTGAAGATGTAGCTAAAAAACTTGGACATCCTTTGCTTCATAGACTAGATAAAGAGACAAGTGGTGTTTTAATTCTTAGTAAAGATGAAGAGTTTACTAAAAAAGCGATTGAAGAGTTTAAAGCTTTAAGAGTTGAGAAGATTTACTTAGCTATCGTTGGTGGAAGGGTAGTTGAGCCAATTAAGATTGATTTTAAAATTGAAACTATTAAAAAAGAGAGTGGCGCTATCTCTAAAATTAGCGATAGAGGAAAAGAGGCCATAACTGAAGTTGAGCCACTTTTGATTGAGGGAAAAAACTCTTTAGTTAAAGTTAAAATTTTAACAGGAAGAACACATCAAATAAGGGTGCATTTAAAAGAGATTGGGCATCCACTCTTAGGAGATGAGAGATATGGCGGAAAAAAGGCACCAAGAGTGATGTTGCACGCATATAGTCTTAAAATATTTGATAAAAGTTTTAAAGCTAAATTGCCAAATGATTTTGCAAAACTTGGTTTTGAAACAGATATTAGAATTTGAGTTAGAGTAGGGGTTTAGCCTTATTTATTACTATTTTATGTAGTGTAAAGCATTTTTTTTGTATTATTGCACTCTTTTGTGCATAAAAAATTTTAAAAGGAGCATAGTGTGTTTGGAGTTTTGAGTGAATCGTTTAAATCAGCCATCAATAAACTAAGAGTTGCTGATGATGAAAAGTCTCTCAAAAAAGCCTTAGACACGCTTAAAAAATCACTTTTAAAAGCAGATGTTCACCATAAAGTGACAAAAGATCTTTTAAGAAATGTTGAATTAGATACAAAAAAAGCTGGAATTGGACAAGGGCCATTTTTAAATGCTATTAAAAACCAATTAACCCAAACTTTAACAGCTCCTGGGAAACAGGGATTTGTATTTGCCTCAAAGCCACCAACAGTAGTTTTAATGGCTGGACTTCAAGGTTCAGGTAAAACTACAACTACAATTAAACTTGCTACATATTTAAAGTTAAGAAAAAAAAGAGTTTTAGTTGGGGCTTGTGACTTGCAAAGATTAGCTGCAATTGAGCAGTTAAAACAACTTAGCGAACAAAATGAGATAGATCTTTATTATGAAGAGGATTCAAAAGATCCTAAAAAAATTGCCAAAAATGCACTAAAAAAAGCAAAAGATGGACTCTATGATGTGCTTTTAATTGATACTGCTGGTAGATTAGCCATAGATGAAGAGCTAATGGAAGAGATTAAAGATATTCATAAAGTATTAAATCCAGATGAAGTTTTTTATGTGGCAGATGCGCTAAGTGGGCAAGACGCGGTAAGAACTGCTAGTAGTTTCCATGAGGCACTTAATATTACTGGAGTTATTTTAAGCAAATATGATGGAGATACTAAAGGTGGGGTTGCACTAGGAATTGCTAGCTTAGTTGGAGTTCCATTAAGGTTCATTGGTGTTGGCGAAAAAGCTGCTGATATTGAGCCATTTTTACCCGATAGGATAGTTAGTCGCATCATGGGTGAGGGCGATTTAGCCACTTTAGCAGAAAAAACAAGTGCAGTATTGGATGAAAAGCAGGCTAGAAAACTCACCTCAAAGATTAAAAAAGGCGAGTTTAATTTTAATGATTTTTTAGAGCAAATGGAGAGCATGAAGAAGCTAGGAAGTATCAAATCTGTAATTGGAATGATACCAGGACTCTCATCGATGGCCAATCAATTAAAAGATATAGATTTGGAAAATTCTGTTGAGCTAAAGCGCATAAAAGCTATGATTAACTCAATGACTAAAAAAGAGAGAGAAACTCCATCTTTGCTAAATAATAGCCGAAAAAGAAGGATAGCAAGTGGTGCTGGACTTAGTCAAATGGAAGTAAATAAGTTTTTAAAACAGTTTCAAAATGCTGCGAAAATGGCAAAAAGATTTTCTGGTAAAAAAGGAATGCAAGACTTTCAAGCTCTTCTTAGTCAACAAAATAGGGGTTTTCCTAGATAATATTTTTATTTATGGGCATTTTTTGCTTATAGATAAGCTGTATTATAAAAAATTAAGGAGATTAAAGTATGGCAACAGTAGTTAGACTTACAAGAATGGGACGAAATAAAAGACCATTTTATAGGATCGTTGTGAGTGATAGCAGAAAGCGCAGAGATGGCGGTTGGATCGAAATATTGGGATATTATAACCCACTAACTGATCCCAAGACAGTTAAAGTGGATAAAGAGAGATTAAATTATTGGAAGGGTGTTGGTGCTAAGGTAAGCCAAAGAGTTACAAAAATAACAGGAGAGTGATATGGCTGATGCGTTTTTAGGCTCTTTTGCAAGACTTATGGCAAGCAAGCCAGAGCTAGTACGAGTAGAGAGAAAAGAGATGGATGAGAGCTTTGCTGAGATAGTTATCTATGCTGATAAGAATGATACAGGTAAATTGATTGGCAAAGATGGAAAAATGATCAACTCTTTAAAAACTGTAATATCTGGATATAAAGCTAAAAACGGAACATCTTATCGCATAACTGTAAAATCTAATGACGAATAATATAAAAGTCGCACAGCTTGGTAAAACTGTGGGCTTAAGAGGGGATTTAAAACTTTATGATTTTAGTGATTTTCCCTCTCAATTTAAAAATGGTACAACTTTTTTTACTGATAAAAAAATAGAATTAACCGTAAGCTCTTTTGATAGTAAAAAGAGCTTAATTAGATTTAAAGAGTTTGAAGATGTTGATTTGGCTAAAAAGCTTGTCAACTCTTTTTTGCTAACTAACATTAAAGACAGTAGGAGAAATTGCAAACTTAATAAAGATGAATATTTTTGGTTTGATATAAAAGGTTGCCAAATGGTTGAAAATGAAGAGCTTTTGGGTGAGGTTTTTGACATTGAAAGGATTGGAGATATAGACTATCTTCATGTTAAAAGCTCAGAAAACCTTGAAGAAAAAAAAGAGTTTTTAATACCTTATCAAGATAGATATATAATTTTTGTAGATATCAAGAATAAAAAAATTACTACTAGGCACTCCAAAGAGCTATATGAAAGCTTGTAGATGAAATTTACTTTTTTAACTCTTTTTCCCTCAATGTTTGAGAGTTATTTTGAAGAGTCCATTTTAAGTAGAGCAAAAGAGAGTAAACTTATAGAGTTAAACTTTTTAAACCCAAGAGATTTTTCTAAAAATAGACATAAAAAAGTAGATGAGTATCAAGTTGGTGGTGGAGCTGGTTTAGTCATGCTACCTGAGCCAATAGATAGAGCTATAAGGAATATAAAAGAGAAAAACGAAGGGGCTCATACCATTTTTTTAACTCCATCAGGTAAAACTTTTACTCAAAAAGATGCGATAAGACTAGCAAGCAAAGAGCATTTAATTTTAGTTTGTGGAAGATATGAGGGGTTTGATGAAAGAGCTATTGAGCTTCATGCAGATGAGGTTTTTTCCATTGGAGATTATATTTTAACTGGTGGAGAGCTAGCTGCAATGGTGGTTTGTGATGCAGTTAGTAGGCATATAAAAGGTGTGCTTGGAAATGAGGATTCTTTAGAGGGCGAAAGCTTTGAGAGTGCTCTTTTGGAAGCACCAACTTTTACTAAACCAAATGATTTTAACGGTAATTGTGTTCCCTCAGAGTTTTTAAAGGGTAACCATGGTAAAATTGCGGGCTTAAAAAAATCGATGTCGCTAAATAAGACAAAGTTTTATCGACCCGATCTTTATGAAAGATATTTAAAAGATAAAGGATAGTTAAATGAGAAATAGATATATCGAAGCGTTTGAAAATAGTCAAATCGCAGATAAAAAAATCCCTGATTTTAGAGCTGGAGACAACCTAAGAGTTGCTGTTATGATTAAGGAAGGAGATAAGCAAAGAGTTCAAAACTTTGAGGGTGTTTGTATAGCAAGAAGAGGCGTTGGTACAGGAGAGACTTTCATAGTTAGAAAAATAGGTGCAAATGGGGTTGGTGTTGAGAGAATTTTCCCAATCTATAGCGATAGCGTACAAGAGATTACTGTACTAAGACAAGGACATGTTAGAAGATCTAAACTTTACTATCTAAGAGATAGAAGAGGAAAAGCTGCTAGAATTAAAGAACTTAAACGCAAGTAGGTATTTTTTAAACTTCTTTTAACTGTTTCTCAAGGAATGAATTGACACAAACTTGCTACGATTTGATTATAGTTGGAGCAGGTGCATCAGGACTTACTGCCGCCTTAGAAGCTTCTAAGGGCGGACTATCTGTTTTAGTTATTGAAAAAAATCCAAAGGCTGGAAGGAAACTTCTAGCTACTGGTAATGGAAGATGTAATTTAAGTAATCATTCAATCTCTTTTCAAAACTACAATTTAGCTTCATATAGCCATATTAACTTACTATTAAACAAGTTTCAAACAAAAGAGTGTATAGATTTTTTTAACTCTTTAGGGGTATTAACTACAAAAAATGAGAGTGGGAAAATTTTTCCTCTTTCACTGCATGCAAAATCAATTGCATGGGCGCTTTATCATAACTGCTTAAAAGAGGGCGCTAGCTTTTTATTTGATAGTAAAGTTATATCTTTAAAAAAAGATTCAAATATTTTCTTAGTTTCCACCAAAGATAAACAATTTAAAACAAAAAACCTATTAATTGCTACTGGAGGAGCAGCTAGTCCAAAACTAGGTGGGAGCGAGCTTGGATTAGAGTTTGCAAAAAACTTTGGGCATAAGATAGAAAAAATATATCCATCTTTAGTTCAGTTAAAATCTTCTGATAAAACTCTAAAACTATCCTCAGGAGTAAAACTAGAAGCAGTAGTAACTTTAATGGTTGATAAAAAAAGAGTAAGGAGTGTTCAAGATGATCTTTTGTTTAGAAAAGATGGATTATCTGGACTTTCTATTTTAGCTCTTAGCAAAGAGGCCAATTTTGCATTAGAGCAAAATTTAAGTGTTGTGGTATCGCTTGATCTATTACCAACTCTTAGCAAAGAAGCTCTTTTAAAACATTTTAAATCAAACTTTAACATAAAAATCCCACTAGATATTTTCTTATCAACAATTTTAAACCCAAACTTAATTCCAGCAATATTAAGTAGATTTAAACTTCAAAAAAATGATTTAAAAAATGATAAAAAAATTAGAGAATTTATACATTTTTTAAAGAATTGGGAAGTAAAAATTGATGGAAATTATGGATTTGAAAGTGCTGAGGTTATGGCTGGTGGAGTTAGTTTAGAAGAGATAGATGAGAAAACATATGAGTCAAAAATAGTTAAAAATTTATATTTTAGTGGAGAGGTTTTAAATGTAGATGGAGATTGTGGTGGATACAACCTCCATTTTGCTTGGGGTAGTGGAATTATTGCATCTAAAGCTATCTTAGCTAATGCTTAAAATCTTCACACTCTTTTTCTGGATCTTTTCCACTCTTTTTTATGGCTTTTTTAGCCTCTTTTACTCCCTCTTCCCAGTAGCAATGTCTATTTTTAATATAACACGCATTTACTTTTCCACTAAACATTCCAGGTAAAAGTTGTCTATTTGCTTTAAATATAAAAGCTCCCAAATGCCCTACTACTCCAATAATTAGCATAAAAAACCCTAAATTATGAATGTGAGCTGTCCAAAAAACTAAAGAGTTATTTAGCTCAATTCCCTCCACATTTTTAATCGATTTGATAATCCCTGTGATTATCATAACTCCTATCCAAAAAGCAATAAACGCATAACCTAAGCGCTGCTCTGGAAGATATTTCTCGCTTGGTGGTTCCTCTTTTCCTGTTAGCATCGCTTTTATTAAAATCCAAGAATCTTTTAAATCCCCTCTTTTTGGCAGGGCATCAAACTCTTTTCTAAAAAAATGGTAAGCCACATGATAAACTCCAACGCCTATTAAAATAACACCAAAAAAATAGTGCCACCAAAGAGTTACTCCATAATCAGCACTCCATGCAAAGCCAGGCACTTCATTTAACATATATCTTTTATAAACTGGCATCTGCCCAAAGCCAGTAAAAAAGAGAGTAAAGATTGAAAAAGCAGTTACACCATGAACTATTCTATTTGAAAAGGATTGTCTAGTTATCTTTTTCATTTTTATCTCCTTTTGTTGATTTATATACTGATAGCGCAGCTGCTGCAACTCCAGCAACAGGAGCTATCAAAGATGCCATCATCCAGTTTGTTGCATCTTCCATATTATCTGGAGTATCAGGGCTCATGTGAGGTCTTCCAGGCCTTTTGTCCCCTTTGTCCTTTTTATCTTTTAAAATAGCGCTATTTATCTTTTCAAATGGCACTTTAGATAGATACACTGTTCCAGTTCCTCCACCCTCATCTAATCCATAAAGATACCCACCAACTTCTTTAGCTTTAGCTTTTGCAATCTTTTTAATCTCTTCAAATGAGCCAAAAACTATCGCATCTTTAGGACAAGCGCTCTGGCAAGCAGGTTTCTCTCCAATTGCTTGCAAATCAGCACATCCATCACACTTATACATAACTCCTCCTCCAGCAAGTTTTGGAGTTAATTTAAGATAAATTCCAGTTCCAGCTTGTCTTTGAGGAATATTCCAAGGACAAACCTCTCTACATTTTGCCCCACCCATACAAAAATCAGGATCTATATATACCGCGCCAGTTTCACTCTTGCCAATTGTCCCAAAAGGGCATAGGTTTAAACAGGATGGATTATCGCAGTGCATACATCTTCGTGGGATAAAAATATCCTCCCCATCAACTGTAACTTTCTCCACAAAAGTCCAATTATACGGCGTGAGTCTATCTATTCTATCTCTTTCATTTGACCAATCTTCATACTCTTTTCTAGGCCAATATGGTTTTAGTGGTAGTTTTGGTTCTGGATATTTAGTATGATTTTTATCTTTACAAGCCTTAACGCAAGCTGGAATTTCTCTATCTTTGCAACCATCACACTTTGTAAGATCTATAAATGAACCAATTCTAGCATTTGGATCTTGAGCTGCTTTTGCACCCTTTGGTGTTAAAAGCAAAGCAGTGCTAGCTAATCCAGCATGCTTAAAAAATCTCCTTCTACTCTTGTCTATCATGCAAACTCCTTTATTTACAAAACAGTAAAAAGTATAACAAAGATAGAATTAGTTTTAGTTGAGATTTGTCAATTAGGTTTACATTTAAAAAATCTATTTTACCTAAAGCAGGGGCGTAGTTTTGCTACGCCTTATCTTAAGTCAATTTTTACTATTTGGCCATTTTGTATTCTAACAGCTACTAAATCCCCAGGCCTAAATGAGATACCAGCAGCTTTAGTGCTTATTACGGTAGTTAGCTCTTCACCGCTATCAAGCAAGATGGTTAACTCTTGCCCTGCTTCTTGATTTAACTGATTTCCAGCAGCTCCACCAGCTAGCGCTCCACCTACTATGGCTAAAGTTTTACCTCTACCTTTTCCAATGGTACTTCCAGCAAGTCCTCCAAGAGCTGCGCCACCAACAGTTCCTAAGCCACTATCGCCTATAACTGCGCCAGCTACATGCGTAATTTCACCATAATGAACTCTTGAGATTTGTCCTACATTTTGTGAACTATGAGTAGCGCTTGTACATCCTGAGAAAATCAACCCTAAAGCAAATAAAGTAGCTAAAGCAATCTTTTTCATTTACTCTCCTTAAAATATTTTATATTAATGTGCCAAATTTTAACATTTACTCTTAAATATATTTTAAAATTTTAGCCAAAGAGTATATCAAAGCAGTGTTAACAAAATTCTAATAAGTCATATGATAAAATTCACTTTACCTCAATCAAGGAGCCTACTTGCGCCATGTCATAACTACAACTGACTTAAGCAAAGATGAGATTTTAACTATTTTTCAAAAAGCTACCACTTATCTTGATGGCGAACACTATAATACTCTTGAGGGTAAAAAAATTATAACAATATTTTTTGAAAACTCTACTAGAACTCTTAGTAGTTTTGAAATGGCTGCCAAAAGGCTTGGTGCACAAGTGATAAGCTTAAATGTTTCAAGAAGCTCATCAAGCAAGGGCGAAACTCTTTATGATACAGCAGCAAATCTTGATGCTATGGGGCCAGATGCTATTGTGGTAAGACATAAAAATGCGGGTGTTCCAAAGATTCTTTCAAAATATGTTCACTGTTCCATCATAAATGGGGGAGATGGTTGTCATGCTCATCCAACTCAAGCTTTGTTAGATCTTTTTACTATTTTAAGGTATTTTCCAAACCCTAAGGGTAAAAAAATAGCAATTGTAGGAGACATTAAAAACTCTAGAGTTGCTAGTAGTAATATTGAGCTTTTAGGCAGATTTGGTTTAGATATAACTTTAGTTGCACCACCTCATTTTCTCCCAAGCATAGATTTAAAAAAAAGTTCAAATTTAAATTTAGTTATAGATGAGGTAGATATTGTGATGAGTTTAAGAACACAAACAGAAAGACATGCAAATCAAATTTATGCTTCATTAAAAGATTATGCGAATGATTTTTGTATAACAAAAGAGTTAGTAAAAGATAAAGATATTTTACTTCTTCATCCAGGTCCAGTGCATAGAAATGTAGATATTGATGATGCGATGTTGCAAGATCCTAGATGCAAGGTACTTGAGCAGGTTAAAAATGGCGTAGCAGTTAGAATGGCAGTATTAGAAAAAATGATAAACGGATAAGGAATTTTTAAATGAGTAAAACCCAGTGGAATTTAACAACTCTTTTTGCTGATGAGAGTGCACTTAAGCTAGCTTTAAAAGAGAGCGAAAATAGAGCTTCAAGCTTTCAAACTCTTTTCAAAGGAAATTTAAAAAACTTAAATGAAGAGGAATTTTTAGAGGCGATGAGCGTTTATGAGGATTTGCTTGAAGTTTTAGGGCAAATTATGACTTACGCCTTTTTACTATTTGCAAAAGATTCAAACAATGGTTCATTTTATGCAAAATATCAAAACAAAACAACTAAAATATATGAATCTCTTCTTTTTTTTGAATTAGAATTTAATAAACTTTCCAAATCAAAACAGGCAAATTTTATCCAATATAGCGGTAAATATAGATTTTATTTAGAGTCTTTAAAAGAACAAAAAAGCCACCAGCTCTCTTTTAAAGAAGAAAGAATCATGTTAAAAAAAGCAAACAGTTCTTCTAGGGCATTTTCAAGGCTTTTTGATGAGCATTTTAGTCAAATGAAATTTATATATGAAAGAAAAAAGATTTCACTAGAAGAGGTTTTAGCTCATCTTCATGATCCAAACAGAGATGTTAGAAAAAAGGCCGCAAGTTCATTAACTAAAAGCTTGAAAAATAGTGAACATTTGCTAGCTTATATTTTCAATATGATAAAAGAGGATCATAAAGTTGATTGTGAATTAAGAGGATATAAAAACCCTGAAACTTTTAGACATTTAGATAATAAAATAAGTCAAAAAAGCGTTGATTCATTAGTGGTTGCTACTGAAGCTAGATTTGATTTAGTTTCAAAATATTATCACTTTAAAAAAGAGTACTTAAAGCTTGATAAGCTTTATGATTATGATAGATATGCCCCGCTAGAAGAGAGCGAGGAGAGTTTTAGTTATGAGGAGTCTTGCAAAATAGTTTTAGACTCTTTTAATGAATTTTCACCACTTTTTGGATCCATTGCTAAAAAGGCGATGGATGAGGGGTGGATAGATGTATATCCAAAAGATAGAAAAAGAGGTGGAGCTTTCTCTCATCCTGCAACCCCAAGTACTCACCCTTATGTTTTGCTAAATCATACAGATAAAAGAAGAGATCTTTTTACTTTAGCTCATGAATTAGGACATGCAATTCATCAATATTTAGCAAAAGATATGGGGTATCTCTCTAGTGATACGCCCCTAACCACTGCTGAAACAGCTTCAGTGTTTGCAGAAATGTTAGTGTTTGATTCAATGATAAACAAGGTAGATAAAAAAGATAAAACTGCAATGCTTGCAAGTAAGATTGAAGATATTTTTGCAACTTTGTATAGGCAGATAAATTTTACCACTTTTGAAAGAAGAGTTCACGGACATGAGGGCGAGCTATCCATAGAGCAGTTTAGTAAAATATGGATGGAAGAGAGTTCTAAAATGTTTGATAGTAGTGTCACGCTAACGGATGATTATAAGATTTGGTGGAGTTATATACCGCATTTTATCCATTCGCCATTTTACTGCTATGCTTATAGTTATGGACAACTGCTTGTTTTAGCTCTTTATGGACTTTATAAAGATGGAAAATGTAAAGATTTTGTGGAGCTATATATAGAGTTTTTAAGGCTTGGCGGAAGCAAAAGCCCAAAAGAGTTGGTTGCTCTTTTTGGATTTGATATTGAAGATGTTAAGTTTTGGGAGATAGGTTTGGCACAAGTTGAGAGATTAGTAGATAGTATAAGGGAGTAAAAATGCTTCAAAATTTTCTGGAAAATGAGACTTTTGGAGGCTTAATGAGAGGCTGTTTGAAGGAGATAATAAATCTTCTTTTTAAAGAAGGTGTTCATTTTTCTATTTTGGCAAATCTTGAAAAAGTGGAGTTTAATCCAGAGCTTCCTAAAGAGTTAACATCTAAATTTAAGCCAATTACTATGTTTGTTTTAGCTGGATACACCTTTCAAAGTGGCCACATAAAAGAAGATAGTCTCATCTTTGAAGCTGGTTTTGGAACAGAAAATATTGGCTCAATAGTAAGCATACCACTTGATGCCATTTTGCAAATAGCAGTTGAAGAGACGCCTATTTTAATCAATCTTTCAATCCCAAAAGAAGAGAGTAAAGATAGAAGTTTTGAAGAAAAATCCATGGAAGCACTTCTTGCTAATCCAGAGAATAAAAAGCTATTTAAGTAGTTAAATTCGCCTTTTGCTCATTATGTAATTAGAAACTCTATCGATGAAAGCATCATTTTTTCTATCTTTAAGTTGAGCTAAATATAGTATTCTTTTTAGTTTTAAACCTTTTACTTTTGAAGTAAAAAGCATCTCATTTTTTAACTCATTTTCTACAATATGCTTTGACACTATGGAGACTGTAGTTCTTTTTTGATCTATGGTTTTTAAAACCGTGTGTTTTGCCGCAGTTGAGGTTGTGACGATACTTTTAATGTTGAAATTTCTACAATCAACCCCAATGCTCTCAAACGCTTCATGAATTAAATTTCTAGTAAAAGATCCCTCTTCTCGGCAGATCCAATCATATGAAAAAAGCTCATCTTTTTTTACATATTTTGGTAGAGGTGTTTTGCTAATTAAAACTAATTCATCCTCCATCCACTCCCTATAAGTTATCCCCTCTTCCAAATGAGGATTTTCAATCAAAGCTAAATCTACTTTCTTATCAAGAAGCTCCTCGATAATTTCACTTGAAGTGGTTACTTTTACCATGACATCATTATTTATAGCCTCTTTTATCTCTCCTAAAAAGTCAGGTAAAATATAATTTCCTATTGTAAAAGATGCTCCAATTATAAAAGTTAACTGTTTATTTATTATCCTAAGAAGCTCTTTTTCTGCTTGAGAGATATATTTATCAAGTTTTAAAGCCACCCTATAAAGCTCTTCACCCTCCTTAGTTAATCTAACGCCATTTTTTCTTCTATCTACAATTTTACACTCCATATAATCTTCTAAAAGTTTAATCTGTTGTGTGACTGCTGGTTGACTAATGCCTAGTTTTTTAGAGGCTTTTGAGAAACTTTTCTCTTTTACTATAGTTAAAAATGTATCTATTTTTGCAAAATCTTTTAGCATGTAATTCCTTTTTTTATAAAAGATTATTATAACTTAAACTGATAATAAAAACAACACAAACCACTTTTAGCGCAAGAAAGAGAGAGCTTATAAATCTTTTGGTATACTATTTACTATTTTTAAGAAGCTCTTTTAAAACCCGTAAAACAAGGTTAAAAAAAAGAGTTTTGAGTTTGAAAAGAGAGAAATTTAATGCTTGAAGAGTTAAATGAGCAGCAACTTGAAGCTGTAAAAGAGGTATCAAGGCCAATACTAATCCTAGCGGGCGCTGGAAGCGGAAAAACTAAAACCATTACAAATAGGCTTGCTTATTTAATTTCTGAAGTTGGTATTGATCCTGCATCAACTTTAACTCTTACTTTCACAAACAAAGCTGCAACCCAAATGAGAGATAGAGCATTAGCTTTACTCAATAAAAACAATTTAGTCTATCCGCCACTACTTTGTACTTTTCATAAATTTGGATTGCTTTTTTTAAAATTTCACATAGATAAGCTTGGCAGAAAGGCAAACTTTGTAGTAATTGATACTGATGATAAGAAAAGAATTTTAAAAAACCTTAGTACGGAGTTACCAACTTCACTTGTTGCTAGTGAAATTTCTAGATATAAAAACTCATTTTTAACCCCAGATGATGCTGCTTTGCAAGCTGAGCAAAAGAATTATAAATTGATTGCAAAAATGTATAAAGAGTATGAGGATTATTTAGTTCAAAATAATTTAGTAGATTTTGATGATTTGCTAGCTTTAACTTATAAAATCTTAGATGAAAACCCTAAACTTTGCGAAGAGATAAGCAATAGGTATCAATATATTATGATTGATGAGTATCAAGATACAAATGATTTGCAATATAAATTACTTGTAAAACTGTGCCAAACTCATGAAAACATTTGTGTTGTTGGAGATGATGATCAAAGCATTTATGGTTGGAGGGGAGCTAATATTAGAAATATTTTAGATTTTAGCGAGAATTTTCCAAATGCAAAAGTTGTAAAACTTGAGAAAAATTATAGATCTACAAAACAGATTTTGCACGCTGCAAATGAGCTTATAGAGTATAACCGTGGGCGAATGGGAAAGGTTTTAGAATCAACCAAGGGCGATGGAAAAGAGATAGAGCTCATTGAGGCAAATGATGAAGCCCAAGAAGCAGGAATCATCGCTAGCAGAGTTAAAAAACTATTAAAAAATGGAGCTAATCCAAAAGAGATAGCCATTCTTTACCGCATAAATGCCCTTAGTAGATCGTTAGAGGAAGGATTAAACAAAGAGGGCATCTCATATAAAATGGTTGGCGGGGTGAAGTTTTATGAAAGAGCTGAAATTAAAGATTTGATAAGTTATTTAAGACTCATTGCTAATCCTCATGATGATTTTTCTTTAAGAAGAGTGATAAATAGGCCAAAAAGAGGAATTGGAAAAGTAACAGTTGATAAGATTTTAAAATCTGCATATGAAGATAGAGTTTCAATGTATGATTATTTAGTTAAAAATGAAGATATTCTTGAAAAAATAATGAGTAAAAAAGCTAAAAAAGAGGTTGATAAATTTATAGTTACATTAAACTCTTTGCAAGAGCAAGCCTCAAGTGCAATTTATAGTTTAATAGATGAGTTAGAAGAGGGCTTTGGTATAAAAAAATATTATAGTGAACTTCCTGATTCATTGGAGAGAACTTCAAATATTGATGAATTTTATGGGCTTTTTAGGGATCATATAAAGCAAAATCCACAAATATCAGTTGATGATTTTTTAAATGAACTAGCTCTTCAAAGCGATCAAGATCAAATAGATGAAAACTCCATAACCATAATGAGTGTGCATGCAAGCAAAGGGCTTGAGTTTGATCATCTTTTTGTCATGGGCTTAGAGGAGGGTTTTTTCCCTTTAATTGGAGATGGAAGCGACATTGAAGAGGAGAGACGGCTTGGGTATGTTGCCATAACTAGAGCTAAAGAGGAGCTAACTCTTAGCACATCTTCTAGTAGATTTTATAAAGGAAGAAGAACTGAGCTTAGTAAAAGCAGGTTTTTAAAAGAGGCTGGAATTTGTGAGGGTAGTTTAACTTTAGAAAAGACTACTTCATTTAAAAAAGGCGATTTAGTAAAACATAAGATATTTGGAATTGGCAGGGTTTTAGAGGTGAGCAAGGCAGGAAAAGAGTTTAAACTCAAGATAAATTTTGGTGGTTCAAGGCGAGATATTTTAGCCTCATTTGTTGAGAAAGTTTAATGGATAGACTTTTTGTTGCCCATAAAAAAAGCGGCGAATCAAGCAATTTTTGCTTAAAAAGAATCAAAAGAAAATATGGTGTTAAAAAAGCTGGCTACTCTGGAACTTTAGATCCTTTTGCTAGCGGTGCTTTAGTGGTAGCTTTTGGAAGCTATACTAAGCTTTTTAGGTTTTTAGAAAAGTCTAAAAAAAGGTACATTGCAACTCTTTGGATAGGGGCAAAAAGTCCTAGTTTAGATATTGAATTAATTGAAGAGGTTAAAGATGTTATGCCTTTTCATCCAAGCTCAATTGAGATAATTTTTAAAAATTTAATTAAAAAACATATTTACACCCCTCCAATATATAGCGCTAAAAAAATTGATGGAAAAAGAGCTTATAAACTAGCTAGAGAAGGGAAAAGTGTAGAGTTAAAAAGCTTAGAAATGGAAGTTTTTGAAGCAAAAATTATTCATTACAATCACCCTTTTTTAACTTTTGATGTAGTAGTTAATGAAGGGGCTTATGTTAGATCTTTAGGCGAGATAATTGCTAAAAAATTAGGATTTGATGGAGCTTTAAGCTCACTTACAAGAGTGAGCGAGGAAGACTTTAGGTATGAAAATGAAAGAGCATTAAATCCGCTTAAGTATATATCTTTACCAAAAAATAGATACTTAAAAGATGAAGAGGATTTGCTTCTTGGAAGAGTTCTTAAAGTAAAAGATTTTGAAAATCAACAAGATGGGATCTATTTAGTTTTAGCCCAAAAGTTTTTTTCAATAGTAGAGATTAAAAATGATAGTGTTATATACCACTTAAATAGGATAAAACAATGTTAGTACTTTCAAGAAAAGAGGGTGAGGGGATTTGGCTTGGAGATGATATAGAACTTGAAGTAGTTGAGGTTAATAAAGGTGTGGTAAAGCTTGGCATTAAGGCTCCTAAAAAAGTTTTAATTTTAAGAAGTGAGCTTGCTAAAGCAGTTGAAAAAAGTAACCTTGCAGCTATTAAAGAGCTTGATGGTAGTGAATTAGTAGAGCTTGCTTCAAAGATTAAGTTTAAAAAATGACAACCCTCTCATTTGCCAAAATAAATATATTTTTAAAAATAACTGGTACTTGTGGCAGTTATCATATGCTTCTTTCAAGGTTTATGCTTTTAAAAGAACTGTTTGATAGTATCAGTTTTTTACCAAAAACAAAAAATAGTAGTGAATTTTTACTCAAGGGAAATTTCAATTGTGATTTGGAACAAAATAGTATCTACAAGGCTTATAAAGAGCTTTTAAAAACAGAACATAAAGAGAAAATAGTAAAATTTTTTAACTCTTACTTTATAGAAGTTGATAAAAACATTCCAATAGGTTCAGGACTTGGCGGGGGAAGTAGCAATGCTGCTTCATTTTTACTTTTTTGTAATGAAGAGCTGGAGTTAAATTTAACTAAAGAAAAACTGAGTCAAATAGCCATTAAAATTGGCTCAGATTTGCCATTTTTCATTCATGAATATAACTTTGCTAATGTAGAAGGAGTTGGGGAGAAAGTTTTTTGTTTTGAAGACAAAAAACTTAATTTAGAGGTAAAAACCCTCCCTATTTCATGCAATACTAAAAGTGTTTATACTCATTTTAGAAAAAATAGATTAAATGAGATAGATTTAAAATTAGCTAAAGAGTTAAAAGGGCTAAAAAGTGAAGAGATTTTAACTAATTACTCCCCATTTTCATTAAATGATCTTTTTAATTCTGCGTTAGCTTTGTATCCAGAGTTAAATGAACATGTGAAAGATGGGTGGTTTTTAAGTGGAAGTGGGAGTTCATTATTTAGGATAAAAAATGTCTAAAACAATTGCGCAAAATAAAAAAGCGTGGCATGATTATGAGATTTTAGAGAAGTTTGAAGCTGGCATTTCACTTAAAGGGAGCGAGGTAAAGTCCATTAGGCTTGGAAAGATAAATTTAAAAGATTCATATGTGAGGATTTTAAAAGGAGAAGCTTATTTAATTGGAGCTCATATTTCATACCCCCAGAGTGCAAATCCTCTTTTTAGGCCAGAAGAAAAAAGAGATAGAAAGCTTCTTTTACATAAAAAAGAGATCGATAAATTAGCTGGCAAAGTTAGTCAAGATGGACTTACCATAGTGGCTTTAAGAGTCTATTTTAACTCTAAGAATTTAGCTAAAGTTCAAATCGCACTAGCTAGAGGAAAGAATATACACGATAAAAGAGAAACTTTGAAAAAAAGAGAAGCGGATAAGGAAGCAAGAGCCGCAATGAAAAAATATATTTAACTTAATTGAATAGACTATTGAAAAAGGATTAAAATGAAATTTTTGAAAATTGCCACTTTAGTTTTAGTAGGATTTATGATTTTTGGTTGCGAGGGAAAAGAGGATGGTCCTGCGCCTTTAGTTAAGCCTTATGAAAAGGGTGAGAAAATTGTTCTTGAAAATATTCATGGGGGAAGCAAAACTTTAATCAGAACTGATGGTGGTTTTGTGGTTGAGGGCGAGGAGGAAAAAGTATTAATGATAGATATATTTGGTACATTTTGCAAGCCTTGCCAAGAGGAAGCTGCTAGTTTGACAAATTTGCAATTAAAAAATCATGATGAGTTTATAATCATTGCGTTAACTCATTTAGAAGATGTTACTAATGTTTATGCCCTAGAGAATTTTGCCCAAAAATATGGAGCTTACTACTTCATTGCTAATGGGAAAGAGAATGCTAGAATCGCTGAGAGTGTCACTTTTGACATAGAGTATAAGCCAGCACTTCAAGTTCCATTTAAAGTAGTTTTAAAAGATGGTAAGTACCAGCAAGTAACAGATGTTTGGGAAGGAAAAAAAGATAATAGATACTATATAGGAAGTATCGATACATTCATAATTGAAAAAGATTTAATGAGGATTTTAAATAAAAGATGAGTACAAAAGAGTTAGTCAAAAAAAGCGTTGATTTAAAAATCCCAAAAAGATATAAAGTAGTACTTTTAAATGATGATTTTACAACTATGGAGTTTGTAGTTGGGATTTTGATGGATATTTTTGGACACAATAGTGAAAGGGCAGTTGCAATAATGCTTGCCATTCATGAAAAAGGGAAGGGAGTTTGTGGCATATATACAAAAGAGATAGCAGAAACCAAAGCTACACAAGTGCATAAAAGCGCAAGAGCCAACTCTTTTCCATTAAGAGCTATTTTAGAAGAGGAATAAATATGTTAAACCCAGCACTTAATTTAGTATTAACTAGCGCATTTGAATTTGTAAAAAACAAAAGACATGAGTATATTTCAATAGAGCATATATTTTACGAACTTTTGCACTCAAAGGATGTGATGGAGCTATTAAAAACATGTGGGGCAGATGTAGATGAGCTTAAAAAAGAGACACTATCTCATCTGGATGCAAATTTTTCAACCATTCCAGAAAAGAGTGCATATCAACCCTTTGAAACAGTTGCTCTTAATAGGACGATGGAGAGAATGATAAGTCAGACAAAGGGTGCTGGGAAAGAGCAAGCAACTCCTATTGACTTGTTGTTATCTTTATTTGAAGAACACTCTTCATATAGTGTTTATCTCATGAAAAAACAAGGAGTTACAAAGCTAACACTACAAGAAGCTATCACGCAAGGGTTTGAAACAAAGAAAGATGAATCACTTTTAAAATATACAACCGACTTAATCTCTTTAGCTAAAGAAGGAAGAGTAGATCCTCTTATTGGCAGGGAAGAAGAGAGTAGGAGAATTTGGCAAATCCTTTGTAGAAGAAAGAAAAACAACCCACTACTTGTAGGAGAGCCTGGAGTTGGAAAAACAGCTATCGTTGAGGGTTTGGCTTTAGCGATTGTAAATGAAGAAGTTCCAGATATTTTAAAAGATAGCAAGCTTTATGGGCTTGATTTAGGCGCACTTCTTTCTGGCACAAAATATAGAGGCGATTTTGAAAAAAGACTTAAAGAGATTTTGGAAGCTTTGGAGAAAAAAGAGAAGGCTATTTTATTCATAGATGAGATACATACCATAGTTGGTGCAGGCTCAACAAGTGGGGGATCTATGGATTTATCAAACCTTTTAAAACCATCTTTAGCTTCAGGAAAATTAAAATGTATTGGAGCTACTACATATAGTGAATTTAGGAACTTTTTTGATAAAGATAAAGCCTTAAGTAGGAGGTTTGCAAAGGTAGATATAGATGAGCCATCGGTGGAAGATGCTTATAAGATTTTATTAGGACTCGCCCCTATTTATGAAAAACACCACAATGTATCTTTTTCACCAAAAACATTAAAAGATTCCGTAGGATTAGCTAAGAAATATCTAAACGATAGATTTTTACCAGATTCAGCCATAGATGTCATAGATGAAACGGGTGCATCGTTTCATTTAAGCGATAAAAAAAGAGTAAATGTAACCTCTAAAGATATTAAAAAAACACTCTCTAGCATGGCTCAAATCCCATCTTTGGATTTAAGCATGGATGATACAAAGGTATTAAAAAACCTAGAAGAGAAGTTAAAGTTAAAGATTTTTGGACAAGATGAAGCTATACTAAAATTAACCTCTGCCATAAAAAGAGCTAGAGCTGGGCTTGGAAATCCTGAGGGGCCAATAGGAGCTTTCCTTTTTACAGGGCCAACTGGAGTTGGAAAAACTGAATTAGCCAAAGAGCTAGCTTTGGGGCTTGGAGTTCATTTTGAGCGTTTTGACATGAGTGAATATATGGAAAAACATACAGTAAGCAAGCTTGTTGGTGCACCTCCAGGATATGTTGGATATGAAGAGGGAGGTCAGCTTACGAAGGTTGTTAAAAAACATCCATTTTCTGTTTTATTGCTTGATGAGATAGAGAAGGCTCATGAGGATTTGCTAAATATATTGCTTCAAGTTTTTGACGCAGCGCTCTTAACTGATAATAGTGGAGAAAAGAGTGATTTTAGAAATACAATCATCATTATGACTTCAAATTTAGGAACTAAAGAAGCCCCTCAAGTGGGCTTTACTAAAGATGAATTAGATCAGACTAATAGGGCGGTTGTAAAGTTTTTTGCACCAGAATTTAGAAATAGACTTGATGCCATAGTTCCTTTTAACTCTTTAAAAGAAGAGCATATGTTAAAAATAGTAGATAAGCTAATTGATGAGCTTAAAGAGCAGTTAAAGGGTAAAAAAATAGATATAACCATTACAAAAAAAGCAAAAGAGTACCTAGCTAAAAAAGGTTTTAGCGATAGTTTAGGCGCGAGGGAGATGAGAAGAGTCATTCAAGAAGAGGTAAAAAGTGCACTTACTGATGAGGTGCTTTTTGGCTCACTTGCCAAAGGTGGCGTGGCAAAAATTGGTTTTAAAAATGGGACTTTAGCTTTTGAGTTTAAATAGTGAAATAGTTTTTTTAAATAAAGATACCTCTTTTCCAAACCCACTTTTTAGTCCTAAAAATGCACCTTTAGCGCTTGGGGGAGGTTTAAGTAGTAAAAGACTCATTAGCGCTTATGAGAGTGGGATTTTTCCATGGTTTGAGGAGGGCTCACCCCCACTTTGGTGGTCTCCTGATCCAAGATGTGTAATTTTTCCAAATGAGTACAGAGTTGGTAAAACTTTAAAAAGATTTATAAGAAAATATGATACAAAATTAAATGTAGATTTTGATAATTTAGTTTTGCTTTGTGCTTCAAGAAAGAAAACTTGGATTACGAAAAAGATGAGAGCAGCTTATGGGGAACTTTTTAAGTTAGGGCTAGCCCACTCAATCACAGTTTATGAAGATAAAGAGTTAGTAGGCGGAGTTTATGGGGTTAGTGTTGGATCTTTGTTTTGTGGGGAGTCTATGGTTTCACTAAAACCAAATGCCTCAAAGGTTGCTTTATGGGCTTTAATATATAAGTATGGCAAAAATTTAACACTAATTGATGCGCAAGTTCCAAATCCTCATCTTTTAAGAATTGGTGGGAGATTGATTTCAAGGAAGAGTTATTTAAATATTTTAAATGAAGCAAAAAATGATACTAAGTTATTTAAGAGAAATAATTAAGATAAAATATATCTTTAATTTAAATATTGATATACTAAAACTTTTTTAAAACCAAAGATAAAGGCAGTTTATGTACCTATTTACCTCAGAAGTTGTAAGTCCAGGACATCCTGATAAGTGTGCTGATATCATTGCTGACGCGGTGGTTGATAGATTGATAAAAGAGGATCCAAATGCTAGGGTAGCTAGCGAGGTTTTCATTGCAGGAAAAGAGATCATCATTGGTGGCGAGGTTAAAGCAGATGTAAATCTTGGCATTGATGAATATAAAAAGATTGTAAAAGATACTCTTATAAAGATTGGATATGACGGCAAAAGCGGCTTTAGTAAAGAGCAAACACTATACCCTGAAGATGTAAATGTTCAAGTATTTTTAAACCAACAATCTCCAGATATTAACCAAGGAGTTGATAAGGCTGATGGAGAGATTGGGGCTGGTGATCAAGGCATTATGTTTGGATTTGCAAGTAATGAGACAAAAGATTTGATGCCAGCAGCTATCACTTATGCTAGGATTTTATGTGATAAAGTTTATGAGTATGCTTTGAAAAATAGCGATACTTTGGGAGTGGACATTAAAACTCAAGTAACAGTTGATTATGGTACAAAAGAGAATTTTGAATCATGCAAGCCTCAAAAAATCCACACCATCATTGTTTCAGCTCCCTCAGTTGAGAGTTTGAAAATTGAAGAGGTTAGAGAGCTTATAAAGTCACTCATTGATGAAGCAGGGCTTCCAAAAGAGCTTTACAGACCAGATGGAGATACCATCATTCACATTAATCCAACAGGCAGATATGTAAACCATAGTCCACTTCATGATTCAGGACTTACTGGCAGAAAATTAATAGTTGATAGCTTTGGAGGATACTCTCCTATTGGTGGAGGTGCGCAATCAAGTAAAGACTATACAAAGGTCGATAGAAGCGGACTTTACGCGGCAAGATGGATAGCAAAAAACATTGTCGCATCAGGACTTGCTAAAAAATGTATAGTTCAACTTAGTTACGCAATTGGCGTTGCTAAACCAATATCAGTTTCAGTTGATACTATGGGTACGCACAAAGAAGGAATTTCAGATAATATACTTAGTAATTTTGTAGTAGAAAAATATAGCTTAACTCCTAGATGGATAATAGATAAATTCTCACTCAACAAACCTTCATTAGCTAACTTTTCATATGCAGATGTTGCAGCAAGAGGACAGGTGGGACAAAGTGATTATCCGTGGGAAAAAACTGATGCAATTAGTGATTTTCATAGCTTAATGAAATAAAGAAGAAATAGGGGCAATAACTCCACCCTTTGCACCATTTACCGAGTGGTAAATGGTGGTTTTATAAAGAGTTGCATATAGTTTAAGAACTCTTTTTTGTAAAGCTGGTTGAGTTGATGGGGTAAACCAAGCATTATTGCTCATCGCTAGCATAAAGTTAGGATTTCCCTCAAATAGTTCACTTTTTGTTGCTTCAAAGCAGATAGCGCTTCTTGCTTTTTTACCCTTTATTAGGAAATCTGTTGGAGTGTTAGAGGTTAAAAAATCTGATGCTCCAAAAAAGAAATATCTATTAATTAAATCAGTTAAAAATTTTGGCAAAGGGACTCTCTCCCCAAATGGAACTAAGATAACTTTGTGAGCGTAAGTTACCTCCCCATTTTCAAAGCGGTAGGCTGTATTGTAAGCTCCTTCATCACTTTTATATAAAGAGCCAATTACTATTGAAATATGGTTTGAATGGGCTTTTAAAGCATCCATTAATGAGCCATTTAAGTTTAGAAAAAGTGGAAGAGCACTCTCTGGAAATAAAATTAAATCCCTCCCCTCATCAATTCCTTTTTGAATTTCGTTAAAAACCAACTCTACTTGCTCATTTAAAAACTTATGATTCCACTTTTTTGATTGATCTATAAAACTACTAACAATTTTAATATCTAAAAAAGTCTCATTGCTTTTAACATTGTCAAAATTTAGAGCAAAAAGAAGTAAAACAGGAGTTAAAAATCTCCACCATTTTTTGACTCTTAGCATTAAAACAGTAGAAAAAAATATTAAAAATAGTGAAAGAAAACTTGCTTTAAAAGGGGTATTTAAAAGTAAAAGCCTAAAATCAAGCCAGTTAAAACCAAATGGGGTTATGAAACTAACTGAAAATAGAAGCAAAGCTCTTATGTATAAAGAGTTAAAAACTCCACATATCCAAAAAATAACCCCATAAGCTAACGCAATAAAAAGTGTAATAAACGGTGCTAAAAAGCCTAAACCATAATATTTAAAACTAAACCCAATCCAATAAAACCACAATAAAGCGATGAAAAAACCAATATAAAAAAGTTCATTTTTATTTGATTTTATTAAAAGATAAAAACCCAAAAGAGATACTAGGGTGTGCGCTGGCCAAAAAGATAGATTAAACTGTTCAAAAAATATGTGTAATGAGAGTAGAAAAGCTATAAAAAAGGCGTTTATTATAATTTTGGTGTTAAAATATGGGCTTAAAAAAAATTTCTTAAAGGATTGATATGCAAGAAGGAAGTTTTGTTGCATCTTTATTACCTCTTGTGGTTTTATTTGCTATTTTTTACTTTTTAGTAATTAGGCCTCAGCAAAAACAGGCTAAAAATCATAAAGCAATGGTCGAGTCTTTGCAAAAAGGCGATAAGATTATAACCAATGGTGGAATAATTTGTGAAGTTTATAAAACTGAGGATAGTTTTATTAAGGTAAAACTAAATGAAGATACCATCGTTAAAATTTCACGCGACTATGTAGCAAAGAAAGCAGATGCGTAAAGGGGCAGTAACATATAGACTAATTGTCTTTTTGGTTGCTCTTCTTTTTGGTGTTGGATTTTCTATTCCAACACTTTTTCAAACTGACAAAGGTTCAAAAATCACTCTTGGGCTTGATCTTCAAGGTGGATTACATATGCTTTTAGGGATTGAGAGTGAGGCTGCCATAGCTTCACAAATGAAAAATATCGCTTCAAACATAAAGTTTTTTACAGATGATGAGAATATCTTGATTGACTCACTTAGGATGAGTGAAGAGAGAGTCTCTTTTGAGCTTTTAGATCCTGATGAGAGTAAGAACATTGAAAAAATGCTTAAAAAAATTGAAGGCATTGTAGTAAGTAATGATGGACAAATATATCAAATTAAGCTAACAGAAGAAGAGAGAAAAAGAGTAATAGAGTACGCCATAAACCAAGCGGTAGAGACTATAAGAAATAGATTAGATCAATTTGGTTTAGCTGAACCTAGTGTCGCAAGACAGGGAGCTGAGAATATTTTAGTTGAACTTCCTGGCATAAAAAGTGCGCAAGAAGAGCAAAGAGCTAGAGAGCTTATAGCAAAGGCTGCACATTTACAACTTATGGCAGTTGATGAGGGCAGGAAAGATCAAGCTTATAAAATGAGCGACAAAGAAGCTGCTTCTTATGGCGATGTCATCTATAAAGATGCTAGAAATGAAGAGCATAGACATCTTTTGCAAGCAATTCCAATCTTAGATGGAAGCATGTTAACTGATGCAAGGGTTGCATTTGATCAAATGAATCAACCAGTGATTAATTTTACTCTAAACTCCCAAGGCGCAAAGATTTTTGGGGATTTTACGGGAAAAAATGTTGGAAATCATTTAGCTATCGTACTAGATGAGAAGGTTTATTCAGCTCCAGTTATAAAAGAGAGAATTGGTGGGGGAAGTGGGCAAATAAGTGGCGGTTTTAGTATTCAAGAGGCTCATGATGTTGCCATCGCGCTTAGAAGTGGAGCTTTGTTAGCACCTATTAAACTACTTGAGAAAAGAACCATAGGGCCATCTTTGGGGGCTGATAGCATTAAGGCAAGCTTGGTAGCTTTAATCTCTGGATTTATTGCAGTTGTATCTTTTATGATTATCTACTATGGATTAGCTGGAATAATTGCAAATATAGCTTTAATTGTAAATATTTTAATCATCATTGCTGCTATGGCGCTTTTTGGAGCTACACTAACTTTGCCTGGGATGGCTGGAATAGTCCTAACCATAGGGATGGCAGTAGATGCTAATGTCATTATTAATGAAAGAATTAGGGAGCTACTTAGGATTGGGGCAAGTGTAAGAAAATCTGTAGATCAAGGGTATCAAAATGCTCTTAGCGCAATTATTGATGCCAATATAACCACACTTATAGCAGCTATTGCTCTTTATGCTTATGGTACAGGACCTGTTAAAGGCTTTGCAGTAACTATGAGCATAGGTATTTTAGCTTCTATGATTACAGCTATTTTAGGAACTCATGGAATTTATAACTTCTTAATGAGCCGCATAGAGAAAAATCCAAACACTTCATTGTGGTTTGGTATAAAACGGGGGTAAAATGCAGATATTTTCAAAAGATAAAACTTATGGCTTTATGAAATTAAGCCCTGTAACGCTTGCAATTTCTATTATATTACTACTTGGCTCTTTTACATTAATGTTCACTAAAGGGTTAAATTATGGGATTGATTTTTCAGGTGGAACTTTAATCCAAGTTCAGTATGCTAAGCCCATAGCGCTAGACACAATAAGAGAGGCTATTTCTAAAAGTGAACTTTTTAAAGATGCTACTGTAACTCACTTTGGCTCAAGCGAAGAGGTAGTCATAAGATTTTTAAGCTCAACCGCTTCACTTGAGGCTAATTTAGAGAGCTCAATTACCCAAACTTTAAAAGATACTGGAAGTTTTGAGATAAGACGGGTTGATATGGTAGGTCCAAAGGTGGGAGATGAACTTAGAATTAAGGGCTTAACAGCGCTTTTAATCTCCATTGGAGCAATATTAATTTACATTGCTTATAGATTTGAGTGGCGTTTTGCAGTCTCATCAGTATTAGCATTAACTCATGACATCATAATAGTCATTGGGGCTATCATTCTTTTTAATATAGATGTAAATTTAGACATTTTAGCAGCTCTTTTGACCATTTTGGGGTATTCGCTAAATGATACGATTATTATTTTTGATAGGGTTAGAGAGAGCACTCATGAAGCAAAAGAGTATAATCTTAATGAAGTGATTGACTATTCAGTCTCAAGAACGCTTTCTAGAACAACGCTTACCTCACTTACTACTCTTTTTGTTGTTGCAACTCTGTTTTTCTTTGGTGGAGAGATCATAAAAGGGTTTAGTTTTACTCTTTTAGTGGGGATCATCATAGGTACATATAGTTCAATTTTTATCGCCTCACCACTGCTTTCTAGGTTTGGCTTTAATATAAGAACTTATAGAGAAAAAGAGATAGCAAAGCAAAAAAGAAGGTTAGAAAAAGAGAAATTAAGAGCTCAATTTGAAAAAGGCATAGTGTAAAAGGAGCTAGCATGAACTGGGGAAGAGTTATTTACATTTTTTTTGCACTAATGAGTCTAACTACAACAGCAGGGTTTTTGTATGCACACAATGAGATAGCGCTTTTTGTAGCAGCAAGTGTAAACCTTGTATCTACGCTTTTAAAAATTGGAGTTAGAAATATACTCTCAGCCGAACTTTTTGCTAGTTCATTAGTTGCAGATTTACACCTAATACCAGCCTTTGTAGTGATGCAAGTTTCTGGAAACTTGACTATTGCTATATCTTTAGCAATAGGAGCGATAGTTGCAAATCTATTTTCGCTCTCACTTGTTTTAGTTGAATCAGCAAAGATGAAAGAGGAATTTTAAAAAGATGAATATGGAATATTTACCAAAAGTTATTGAAAAAAAATGGCAAGATAAGTGGCTAGAATTAGGCGCATTTGAGCCTTCAAAAGATAAAAAATTACCTAAAAAATATATATTAAGTATGTTTCCATATCCAAGCGGAAGAATACATATGGGACATGTGAGAAATTATGCCATTGGGGATGCCATAGCAAGGCATTTTAGAGTTAAAGGGTGTAATGTTTTGCACCCAATTGGGTGGGACTCTTTTGGAATGCCAGCAGAAAATGCAGCAATTAAAAATAAAACTCATCCCAAAAAATGGACTTATGAAAATATTGCATATATGCAAAAAGAGTTAAGCGCGCTAGGCTTATCTTTTTCAAAAACAAGAGAGTTTGCAACAAGTGATCCACTCTATACAAAGCATGAGCAAGAGTTATTTGTCCAAATGTATAAAAAAGGGTTAATTTATAGAAAAAGTGCAACTGTTAATTGGTGCAAAGAGTGCCAAACAGTTTTAGCAAATGAGCAGGTAGAGGAGGGGTGTTGCTGGAGATGCTCTAACGCGGTTACTCAAAAAGAGATGCCAGGGTACTACTTTAAGATAACCTCTTATGCAGATGAACTGCTAAATGATTTAAAATCTTTAAAAGATGGTTGGCCTCCTCAAGTTTTAACCATGCAGGAAAATTGGATAGGAAGAAGTGAGGGGCTTAGTTTTAAGTTTGAACTATCTAAAGAGAGTAAAAAGCTACTTGATTTTAAATTTGATGGATATGAAATTTTTACAACAAGATCAGACACCATTTATGGTGCTACTTACTCTGCCCTAGCCCCTGAGCACCCAATTGTAAAATATATGCAAGAAAACAATCTTTTATCTAAAGAGCTTGCTACTCAAATAGATAATATGCAAAAATTAAGTAGCATCGATAAGCAAAGTGCCCAGAAAATTGGACTTGATTTAGGGATAAAAGTTTTGCACCCTTTAACAAAAGAAGAAATTCCAGTTTGGGTAGCAAATTTTGTTTTGATTGAGTATGGTGGAGGGGCTATTATGGCTGTTCCAGCTCACGATGAAAGAGACTTTGAGTTTGCAAAAAAATATGGCTTAAATATAAGACAAAGCATTTCACCACTTGAGGGTGAATATGACTCAAATGAGCCTATGGGTGAATATGGAGTCATGTTTAATTCAGGAGAATTTACAGGACTTGACTCAGTTTCTGGCCAAAAAAAGGTGATAGATTTTTTTGAAAAAAATGGACTTGGAAAAAGAGTAATAAATTATAAATTACGAGATTGGGGGATTAGCAGACAAAGGTACTGGGGCGCGCCAATTCCAGTAGTTCATTGTAAGGATTGTGGGGTTGTTTTAGAAGAGAATTTGCCTGTTTTATTGCCTGAGGATATAGAGATTACAGGAAGCGGGAATCCGCTTGAGCAACATTTGACATGGAAGTTTACAACTTGCCCAAAATGTGGAAAAGAAGCCACAAGAGAGAGCGATACTATGGATACTTTCGTGCAATCTAGTTGGTATTTTTTACGCTTTACTTGCCCGCCAGAAAAGATGGAAAGTTTACCTTTTGATAAAGAGTGGGCTAAATATTGGATGAATGTAGATCAGTACATTGGTGGGATTGAGCACGCAATTTTGCATCTTTTATATGCTAGATTTTTTACTAAAGTTTTAAGAGATTTGGGATATTTGGATTTTGATGAACCTTTTGCAAACTTGCTCACTCAAGGAATGGTACTAAAAGATGGCTCTAAGATGAGTAAATCTAAAGGAAATACGGTAGATCCAGATGAGATAGTAGCTAAATATGGAGCAGACACAGCAAGACTTTTTATACTTTTTGCATCCCCTCCTCATAAAGAGCTTGAGTGGAATGATAGTGCGGTTGAGGGCGCTTTTAGGTACATTAAAAGAGTAGTAGATAGAGCAGAAAATGCTTATAAATGTGGCGCCTTGCCTAAGATTGAACATGATAAAATCAGTAAAAATGAGCAATTTGCAAGAAAAAAAGTGTATGAAGCTTTGCAAAAATCAAATGATACATATAAAAGTGGATACGCTTTTAATACTCTCATTGCTTCAACAATGGAAGCTTTTAATGCTCTTGCGGATCAAAAAAATAAAGATGTTTGGACGGAGGGGTATTGGATTTTATTAAATATTCTTGAGCCAATTATTCCTCATATATGTTGGGAATTAAGCCAAAGATTGTTTGATTTAAAAAACTTAATACCTCTTAGCATTAAAGATGAGGTTTTTGTGGAAGATAGTATGGTGCTTGCCATTACAGTAAATGGAAAAAGAAGAGCTGAAATAGAGGTTTCTAAAAGCATTTCAAAGGATGAAGTGTTAGAGCTTGCTAAAGAAAGAGCAAAAAAGTGGTTAGATGGAAAGAGCATCTTAAAAGAGATTTATGTTCCAAATAAACTTATAAATTTTGTGGTTAAATAGATGAGAATTTTAACTCTTTTTATGGCTTTTATTTTTTTAACAGGGTGTGGATATAGGCCTACTTCAAAGATAATTGAGAGCACAATGGGTGATCTTGTTTATGTAGAAGTTGCTATAAGAGTTGAAGATCCAAAAAATAGTGTTTTGATAAAAGACGCCATAAAAGAGGCTTTTATTAGCAGACTTGGACGAAAGATAGTTTCTAAAAATTTAGCTCAAACAGAAGTTTATGCCTCTTTAAACTCAATCTCTTTTCCAGCTATCATTAAAAAAGATGGTTTTAACATTGCATATAGGGCAAATGTAAGACTTAGTTTAAGAACAGTTTATGAAGATGGAAGAGTTGAAAATCTTAGCACTTCAGGCAGTCATGACTTTTTTGTAAAATCACACAATGTAATTAGTGATACAGAGAGGTTTAGTGCCATTAAAAATGCGTCTTTAGATGCGTTAGATGAGTATATTGCAGTACTTTCTATAAGGGGGCTTCATGAGTACGATGAATGAGATAATTAAAGAGAGTTTAGAAACTATAAAAGAGAAACATTTAACACTAACCCCAGATACTTACAACTCCATATTTTGCCAAGTTGCAAAGAGCAAAGGCGTAATAGTTGAGGATTGTCAAAAGATAGAAAAGCTCATCTCAAGGCTTGATCAAAGTTTTCAAAGCGACATAACAAGGCTAAAAATCCAAACAGTAGAGGAGTTAGTTAGCTTTTTGATTGCAACTTTAAATAGATTAAATCCAGTTGAGAGTGCAAAGCTCATTAAATCTTTAGTTTTTATGAATAAAAGAGTTTTACAAGCAGTAAGTTTGCTGCATAATAAAAAAGCAAAAGAGTTGGCTAATAGCTCTTTGCAAAGATTAGATGTAACTCAAAGTTATCAAAATGTAGAGCTCATAAAAGATAAATGGTTTAATTTTATCAATGAATATAGTAGTGATTTTTTGAAAAAACTTGATAGTTATGGGAAGGTCAATAAAGAAGATTTAAAAGCTCTAGTTGATGATGTATTGAAAATTTTAGATAAAGAGCCAGATGATAGTGGTGTTTACAAAAAAATAGCTCCACTTTTGGTAGCAACTCTAGTGCCATCCATCGCTTCAAGCATGAATGATGAGTTAGCAACTATCAGCTATGAGCTTAAAAACTCTCCTGAAGTTTTAGCAACAACTGCTATGCAAAAAGATATTGAAAAATTTATCAAAAAAAGAGTTGAACTTGATAAAAAAGAGGTTGAGGAGAAGATTGGCGCTTTAGATAGGTTGCTAGATAATATAAATCAAAAAGTTTTAGCTTTAATGAAAACTTCTCAAATTAGCTCAGAAGATGCAAAGATAATAAAAGATGATTTAAATAGTATAAATTTTAATAAAGATAGCTTTGAGTCAATCCAAATGAGACTAATTACCATAGCTTCATCTTTAGAAAATGAAGCGCTAAATTTTCATAAAAAGATGCTTGAACATCAGCATGAGATGGGAAAAATGCAGTTAAAAGTAAAAAAGCTTGAAGAAGCACTTTTGGTTGCAAAAAAAGAGTCTAATGAGGATTTTTTAACAACAGTAGCTTCTAAAAGAGCTTTGGATGATGAGTTAAATAGAGCAGAAGAAGCTTTCATGAGATATGGGATAAATTACTCTCTTTGTTTTATTGATTTAGACAAATTTAAAAATATTAATGACACCTTTGGGCATGAAGCTGGCGATGTGATTTTGAAAAATGTTGGAAAGATTTTGAAAAAATTTAGTAGAAATGTTGATTTTGTCGGTAGATATGGGGGAGAAGAGTTTTTAGTTGTTTTGCCAAACCTATCTTTAAATCAAGCAGTTTCATTTGCAAATAAAATTTGCAAAACCATTGAAAGATACAAGTTTTTATATAAAAAAGATGAGATAAAAGTAACAGTAAGTTGTGGAGTTAGCGAAAGAAAAAACAATAGCAGCAAAGACTCAACCATAGAAGATGCCGATAAGATGCTCTATCAAGCAAAAATATCTGGCAGAAACGCGGTAATGCCATCGGTTGGATGATGAGTTTAAAGAAAATATTAGAAAAAAAACCACTCTTTTATCCCTCTTTTGACGCCACTAGAATGCCAAGAGTTTTTGGAAAAATAGATATAAAATTCCCAAAAATCATACATATTGTCGGCACTAATGGAAAAGGAAGCAGTGGTAGATTTTTAGCTCTTATGTTAAAAGAGTTAGGGTTTAGCGTGGGGCACTACACCTCGCCTCATATTTTTGAATTAAATGAGAGATTTTGGCTAGACGGCAAACTTTTAAGCGATGAAATCTTAGAAGAAAATCATGAAAAATTAAAGAGTGTTTTAAGTAAAGAGGATGCGAAGTCTCTTTCGTTTTTTGAGTATTTAACTCTTTTAGCAGGTTTTGTTTTTATGGATTGTGATTTTGTGATTTTTGAAGCAGGACTTGGAGGAGAGTATGATGCTACAAATGTATTTTCAAAAAAACTAAGCATTATTACCCCAGTAGGGCTAGATCATCAAGAGTTGCTTGGAGAAAGTTTAAAAGAGATTGCAACTACTAAGATAAATAGCATAAGTACTACTACGATTATCTCAAGTAAACAAGAAAAAATCACCAAGAAAATTGCAAAAAAAATTGCAAGAGAAAAAGAGATAGTTTTAATTAACTCTAAAGATCTCATCTCTAAAAAAACTCAAGCACAAATTTCAAAATATATAAAAAAAGAGAATTATCCAAAGTTTTTTAAAACAAATCTTCAAAGCGCATATGCAGGCATTAAAGCCTTAGGCTTATCATTTGACTTAAAAAATTTACCTAGACTTGATTTAAGAGGAAGATTTGAAAGATATAAAAAGAATCTGCTTTTAGATCTAGGGCACAATGAGTTAGCAGCAAAAGAGATCATAAAATCTCTACCAGATGGAAAGATAAATCTCATTTACAATGCCTTTGATGATAAAGATGTTGAAGTTGTTTTAAAAATTTTAGCTTTTAAAATAAAATATTTGCATATAATTGATTTTAATAAAAGTGGTAGAAAAGATGCAAAAGATAAGGTTGTAAAGTTTGCTAAAGAGTACAATATCAAATTTAAAACATTTGATTATGAGATAAAAGAGGATGAATTTTATTTAGTTTTTGGCTCTTTTGCAGTTGTAGAGCAGTTTTTAAAGGTTTTTAATGCGCGATAGATTTATGATAACTATAACAGATTTAAATGGATCAAGACATATCTATCTTCACCAAATAGTTAAAAAATTTGCACTCTATTTTGCTCTTTTTGTTGTAGCGTTAATTCTTTTTGGAGGATGGCTAATCTCTATTTTACTTGGTGAGCTTGATAGTTTAGAGGTTAAAAAAGAGGATCTTTTAAAAAAGGAGTATGAATTAACCTCCAGAAATAAAAGACTTCAAAATGAGATAGAGTTTAAGGCTAAAGAGTTTGAAGAGATAAGTGATAAGATAAGCAATATTGAGGAGCTTGTAGGGCTTAAAACCCCAGAAGTTGCAAGCATAGATGAAAGACTTGAATCTATAACCCTCACAAGTTCCCAACAACAAGAGCTTTTTAAATCCATACCAAATGGATGGGTGATACCAAATGAGGGGATAACAGCTAAATTTGGATGGAGAACGCACCCTGTTTTAAATAAAAAAGAGTTTCATAGAGGCATAGATTTAAGAGCTCCCATAGGAACGCCAATCGTCGCACCTGCCGATGGAGTTGTTGAGTTTGCAGGTTTTCATAAAGATAGTGGTTTTGGATATTTAATAATTTTAAATCATAACTTTGGATTTAAAACAAACTTTGCTCATTTAAG